>Ga0255769_10000171_pt1 | contig 74764 bp, 62 predicted proteins | sample 041ome_9_FD_179637 | JGI IMG/M metagenome (GOLD analysis project Ga0255769, IMG submission 179637) | Coastal salt marsh microbial communities from the Groves Creek Marsh, Skidaway Island, Georgia - 041413US metaG (version 2) | ecosystem: Environmental > Aquatic > Marine > Intertidal zone > Salt...
ATCGTTCCGCATTTAAAGGATGATGCGTTTTTAGCCGTGCTTTCTCAGTCAGAAAAGGTGATATGCAGAAGTGGGTATAGCACCATCATGGACCTTCATGTTCTGGGTGTAAAAGCTGAGTTTCACCCTACACCAGGACAAACGGAACAAGAATATTTAGCTACGCTTTATAATGGGAGATCCCTCTGAAAACATGCCTTTTGTTCGACAAATGCCCATAATACTAGTCGGTACAATTTAGAGTAACATCTATAACTGGATTGGTTTGCAAATTTGAAGATGTTGCATAATCAATAGCTAGTGGCCAACAAAATGTGCCAAGACTTAACCCACAGAAAAAAGCATCGATGAATGCCAGGCCATTCTCGCTAATCGGTAATTCTACGTGCTCTATTTCGCACCCTTCCAATTCAATTGTGTAAAGCTTCGAAAAATCGCTTTTCATTATTCTAATAGGCTCATTCGTTTCACCGATTTCGCGCATATTCATTGTAACCGTTGCCTTTCGTTCTGACTGAAACGTAACTTGCTGAGTTTTACCTGAAAGAATTGCAGCACAACCTTGATTCAATAGTATAACACCGACCAATGGGATAATAAATTTTAGTCTGTTCATAGTTGTTTGATTGATAACAAAGCAAAATTGCAATTATTCCCCACTCTACACAAAAAGATCTCACTGGAATGTATGATGTACAAGATAGACTTGTAAATCGAAATTAATTCAACTCTGTCCTTCCTGTTAAAATCGGAACCCTTCGAATCGTTCGCGCTCAACCTTGAAATTCAAAGCGGGATGCTTTGCTTCCAATTCGTCAATTAATTCCACTTGCTTCCGAAGAAAACGCTGAAATGAGTTGCTCTCTGGGTCCATGGGTCGGTGATTTGCAGCCTCAACAATGGCCTTCACCTCTTTGCAGAGTGAAGTGGTTTCTTCCGTGAAAAAGCTTTCCATAAATTTCTCCCAGATGTAATGGATAGCCTGCGGGGTAGGATGTAACATATCCTGACCATAAAAACGATAATCCCGCAAATCATCCATCATAAACTCATACGAGGGGAAGTAATGACAACTTTCAAATTCATCCACCACCTCGTGAATCGCGCTGTTCAGAATAGACTTACTCCGCTGGTTTTCGATCGCCCCATCTTTCCAGTGCCTCACGGGACTTACGGTAAAAACAACTTGAGCGTTTATCTTTTTTGCGGCCAGAAACTCAGGAATGTGGCGCAGAATAAGATGTACATCCTGAAAACTCAGCAACTGCTTTTCAAATTCTGTGTTCGGAATTTTGTGGCAATTCGCTACAATGTGATTGCGCTCCTTGTGATTATACACCCAAGCCGAACCAAGGGTGATAAAAATGTAATTCGCACTTTTTATTCCATCTCTCCCCTTCGCCAGGTTCTGGTTGATTTCGTCTAGCGTTTCTTTTGGAGACTTTTTGTTAAATGACCCATGATGATCCAAACTCACCCAGTGTTCGTTGACTTTGAGCAATTCACTTTCAGTGTAAGGTCGATCATTTAACATCCGCTCCAGTGCATTCATGATTGAAAACGGATTGAAAAGAATGCCAAAAGGATTCACTGTAACGTCAAACTTCTGGCTTTGCATCAGCTCCCCAATATTCTCGGTAAAGCACGAACCAAGCATTACAACTTGATCACCATGACTAATGTGAAATGGAAATTTGGGAGCGGTAATATTGGTTCGGAAACTATCCATCATTTGATGTCTTACTTAGCCTTTTCTAAAGTAAATGAAAAGGTAGTGCCTTCTCCTAAGACACTGTGGACATTGATAGATTGGCCATGAGACTCCAAAATATGTTTGCAAATAGCCAGGCCAAGGCCAGTTCCTCCCTCATTTCGTGATCTACTCTTGTCAACACGGTAGAACCGTTCAAAAAGTCTTGGGAGGTGTTCTTCATCAATTCCAATACCATTGTCTTTGACCTCTACCAAAATATGGTTAGGTGTATCCGAAAAAGCAACCACACAATGACCGTCCTTTTTACCATAATAAATGGCGTTCATCACAAGATTAGTGACCACTTGCAAAATCTTATCCTTATTGGCTTTCACCAAAATGGGACGATCGTACGTTTTGACAAATTTCAGTCTGATGGATTTCTTCTTTGCTCTCAACTCTAGGAGTGAAAACACTTCTTCCACGAGGTCCACAATGTTTACTCGATCCAATTGCAATGAATCCTGATCCGTTTCGATGTTTGCAATTTCAGACAAATCTTTGACTAAAACAGTCAGTCTTTCTAAGTTCTTATCCGCCCTGGCTAAGTAATCATAATTAATCTTTGGGTCCTCCAAGCCCCCTTCAAGTAAGGTGTCAATGTAGCCCTGTATGCTGAACAATGGAGTTCGAAGTTCGTGTGCTAAGTTGCCCACAAAATCCCTCCTGAACTGCGCCTGTTGTTTCAGGCTTGTGATTTCTGCCTGCCTAGTATGTGCCCACTTTTCAGCCTGTTGCTGAACGATTTCCAGCGGAGGGCGTTTCATGAATTGATCCGTTTTCCGGGTGAAAATTATGCGATAAATCACCTTGATTTTATCGATAACAACCCGTTCAACCAACCAGGATACAACGATAAAAATCAATAGTCCAAGCAAAAATGCAACCCCAGCTGTGGTTAAGATCGATGAACTAATGGCAACTTTACTTGCCAAAAACATTGCCGTAAAACAAAAAACTGCTGAAACGATTCCAGCTACTGCAGCCAATTGCTTTGAAGAATTGATTTTCATAAAATTCGAATTACTCTTCGAATTTATACCCGACCCCTTTGATCGTCTTGATATGCGGACTGCCAATCTTTTCTCGCAGTTTACGGATGTGCACATCGATCGTTCTATCACCCACAACCACATCGTCTCCCCACACAGAGGATAATATATGGTCTCTTGTAAATACTTTGCCCGGCATAGAAATCAGGAGGGCAAGTAGCTCAAACTCCTTTTTCGGTAAACTCATCTCTTGGCCATCTTTGATCACTAGATAACGATCGCGATCGATACTTAGCGACTTTAACTCCACCGGTTGATCCATTCCTGCGAAGTTCTTTCTGCGAAGCAGGGCCTTAATTCTACTCAAAAGAACTCGCGGTTTGATCGGTTTTGAAATATAGTCATCTGCTCCTGCATCAAACCCAGCTATTTGAGAATAGTCTTCGCTTCGAGCTGATAGAAAGGCAATGATAATATCACGGGTTTCTATGTTCTCTCTGAGTTGCAAACATGTTTCCATGCCATCCATCTCAGGCATCATCACGTCCAACAAAATCAAATCAGGCTTCTTCTTTCTAGCAATATCAATTGCTGCTAGTCCATTGCTTGCCGTATAAACTTTCGCTCCTTCTTTTTTAATGTTGTAGCTGAGGAATTCAAGGATGTCCTTTTCGTCATCTACTACTAGGATTTTTTTGTTTGCAAGCATGAGCTCTTCACCATCTGGATTAGAGCTCGAATGTAGTTTGGCAGCCATAAAGCAAAGGTTAAAAAGTTTTTATCATAGCCTTAAGATTTAAGGTCCTATGTAAAGATAATGTAAAGAGCACTTAACGAAGTCTTAACCCTGTTTTAAGGATGTGCTCATTCTCCCAACTGACATTTGAAGTCTCAATTAAATGAGTAATCAAATGAAAAGAGCGGCTTTGTTTTTAATGTGTTTACTTCTAATCAACTCGGTATATGCTGAGCAAAGTGATTCGAATGGCACAATCAAAGGGAAGGTTCTGGAGACTAACGGATCTGATCCACAACCAGTGCCTTTTGCAAATGTATTTCTTCTAGGAACTTCAATTGGTGGGTCAACTGATTTTGATGGAAACTTTCAATTTAACGCAGCACCGGGTGAATATAAATTGGTGGTGAGCAGTCTTGGTTATCAGGCGGATACTCTTTCAATCGTAATCGAGGCAGGGTCGGTGTTTGAAAAAACGATCGAGGTTCGAACTGATGCGGCACTCCTTGACATGGTTCAGGTGACTGCAAAAGCTGATCGAGAAAACGAAACAATACTACTACTCGAACAAAAAAACGCAGCTACGATATCACAATCAATTGGAGCAAACGAATTATCTAAAAAAGGAGCTTCCAATGTTGAGCAAGGACTTACTAAAATTAGTGGCGTTGCCAAATCGGAGGCTAGCAACGACATTTTTGTCCGAGGGCTAGGTGATAGATACAATACCGCAAGTTTAAATGGCCTTCCTATTCCCTCATCAAATCCGGATAAAAAAGTGATTGATCTTGGAATATTTCCAACAAGTGTGGTAAAGAGCATTGAAGTAAATAAAACCTTTACTCCGAATAATCAGGCGGACTTTGCAGGTGCCACAATCAACATTAACACTAAGGATTATTACGAAGACCCATTTGCAGAAATTGGTTTTAGCGCATCCTATAACACGATAACCACAGGTAAGCGATTTCTTCGCGCTCAAACTCCTAGTCGTTTCGTATTTTCTTCAAACAAGAGTGAACGACAATTGCCCGAAGAAATTTCTGGTGAATATGCACAGGCGTATTATTCATCTCCAGCAGATCAGTCCACTTCAGTGTTCGAAAGAGGCTTTAACCCAATCTTGGGTACGGCAGGACCAAATACAGGCGTTTCTGTACTTGGGGGAAATAGTTTCAAGGTAGGAGACAATGGAAAACTCGGCTTTTTGGTTTCCGCACAAACCGAAGAAGGTTATCAATACTTGAGTGGCTTTGCTAGGAATACCGATTCCGCAGGAATTGATAAGAACTACTTCGCAACAGAAAGCTTTCAATACCAGACCAAGTCAACTGGATTGGCCAACGCATATTTGGAAATAAACGATCGAAATAGTGTTCAAATTAATGGCCTTTACACGGAGAATTTATCGGATGCCGTTTCAAATTATGATTCCAAAATTCTCGATCGTGACAGAAATACGTACACCTACTCTTCTCGAAACGTCTTGCAGACAAACACATTGAGCACACTGCAATTAATTGGAAAGCACTCATCAAAAAGTGACCGAATGATGATTGGATGGGGAGCTTCTTACAACTTGGCAAAAAACAATGAACCAGATCGCACCCAATTGCTTTACGAAGCTTCCGATAAAAACAAGGATGACTATCGTTTAGAGGCATTAAACGCATCTGATAATCACCGTTTTTTCAGCAACATGACTGAGCAAGAAGTAAACGCTCGAGTGGACATGAGTTACAATTTCAACTATGACTCAGAGCAAGAAAAAAATCGTGGAATGTTGTCCGTTGGTTTGCAGCCTCGATTCAGATCTCGCTCTTTTGAGTGGCGTCAGTTCAATATGGACATGAAACAATATGCTGATTCATTACAAACAAACGATATAGTTGTCGATCAACTTAATCCAGATGAATTTTTGGGAGATGAAGAATATTCTCTAGGGCTTTACAAGTATGAAGAGGCGCGTGATGGTTCTCGCACACATCTCGCAAATCAAAACGTACTTGCTGCTTATGTCATGCTAGATTATGCACTTACAGATAATTTAATAGTGGTAGCGGGTGCTCGAATAGAAAAAACACAACAAACCATTCAATACAAGCAATTGAGAAACCTGCTCAGCGATGACTACCAACAAAGTGATTATGACACACTAAATGTTTTACCATCACTTTCACTCAAATACCGCCTTTCAGAAACAAGCAATCTAAGAATGGCGCTTTCACAGACCGTATCCAGACCAAATTTTCGAGAACTGGCTCCGTTTCAATATCAAGATCAGTCCAGAAGGCTTTATGAAGGAAATGTGGACTTAGTAAACGCTTATTCATACAATGCAGATTTGAAATATGAGGTCTTCCCAAAAGCAGGTGAAATGTTTGCCGTTAGTGCATTTGGAAAGTATATCGACAATCCCATAGAGCGTTATGAAATCCCTTCGTCTACAACACTTTTCACATATTTCAATCTAGGTCGAGCTCTAGTAGCGGGTGTTGAAGTTGAGGCAAAAACAACCATTGGTAGCCATATTGGAGAATCATCATTAGAGAACAAAAGAGTCATTGATAGAATTAGCGTTGGTGGAAATGCCGCATATAATTACACGCAATTATATGTTGGAACCGAAGACCCAATTAACACCTCAAAAGGAACAATCCTGGCCACAAACAAACGGAGACAAATGCAAGGTGCTAGTCCCTATATCGTTTCGGCAGACCTGGGATACACATTTACCATCGGAAGTTTAACCTCCAATTGGGCCATTGTATATAATGTCTTTGGCCCTAGAGTGTTTTTAGCTGGAACCTACGGACGAGGTGATGTTTTCGAAAAACCAGTGAACACCGTTGATCTTGTTCTTAAAAACTCAATAAGTGATCGAATCGATATTGATTTTAGCATTAAGAACATTTTAAACCCAAAAATCACACAGGTTCAAACAAATGCAGGAGAAACGTTTATTTTTAACGAATATCGATTAGGCACTACTGCTGGATTTTCTGTGAACTATCGCTTTTTTAAGCAAGAGGCGTAACCTGCTGGCCAGATAACATTCGCGTAACAGAATGGTAAGGATGTATTATTCCATTGGGAAAATAGCATTAACAAGAACGTTGGTTCTTTGTCCCAATAAATAAAAAGAAAAATGAAAAGAAAAATTACAAACGCAGTTAATCATGGACTATTTGTACTAGCCATTGGTTTAACTCTTTCTGCATGCAACAACGATGGTTGCACAGATAAAAATGCACTTAACTATGATGATAAGGCAAAAAACGATGATGGATCATGCGAGTATGAAGAACCATCAACCTTACTGTCTGGAGATATTTCTGAAGACTTAATCTTAGACTCAGAATTTGAATACACACTCGCTGGTGGTGTGCACGTATTAGATGGGGTTACACTTACTATTCCAGCTGGAACAGTCATTAAATCCGACCCGAACGAATCGGTAGCTTATCTTTTAATTGAACAAGGAGGAAAAATTAATGCAGAGGGTACGGCTACCAACCCAATTGTCTTTACTTCAGGTGCTTCAACTCCTGCGGCAGGTGATTGGGGTGGTGTTATACTTTGTGGAAAAGCTCCAATAAATAACGGATCAACTGCAACAGCAGAAGTTGGGGACGTAATTTATGGAGGTAGCGAGTCGAGCGACAACTCTGGTACATTAAGATATGTACGGGTAGAATACACTGGAAACGCTATTAATGATGAAAAAGAGCACAACGGATTCACGTTTAACGGAGTCGGCTCTGGAACTACGCTAGAATATCTGCAAGCTTACATGGGTAACGATGATGGATTCGAGTTCTTTGGTGGAACAGTATCAGCTAATTATCTGGTTTCAACTGGAAGCGGTGACGATTGTTTTGATTGGACCTATGGTTGGATTGGAAGTGGCCAGTATTGGATTGCAGAGCAAGCTGATGGAAATGGAGATCGTGGAATTGAAGCAGACAACAATGGTGACAACAATGCCGCAAGTCCATTTTCAAACCCCACATTAAGTCACATTACCCTCACCGCATATGTAGGGTCAGAATCAGACGGAATGAAATTGAGAGAAGGAACCATGGCAAATATTTCGGACGTCTTAATTACAAACTTCCAAGACGGTGTGGAAGTTGAGCATGAGGTTACTGTATCAAATGCCGCATCAGGTTCGTTGATCTTGGCTGATATTTCAGTAATTGACCAAACTGGAAGTGTATTTGCAATCAAAGGCGCGGCCAATGCGAGTGACTCAACCAGTGCTGCTCAAGCGGTTGAATCAGCAATAAATGGTGCTGGAGTTGGAGCCGGTTCGGATTGGACTAGCAACTGGACAAGATCTCTATAATAACATCTTTCATTAGAATGACTGGGGTGTGGCGGCAGCTACACCCCTTTTTTTTGCTTAACATTGAGATAATATTAGGCGGACGGCCTTGCAAATGCCCACACTACTCACAAATTGGCCGATTCGCCCAACTAGAGTGAAAAACAGACCATTTCAAACATGATTTAAACATGACCTTATTGTTAATTGTATGCTATGTAGGTTAATTTAATGCTACCAGTTTCAATTAAAAAAAAACTTTTGCGGTATGAAAACCAACTCGCTTCTCTCCGCAATTCTGCTCGCTTTATTTACCCATTTCGCTCAAGCACAAAGTGTTAAACACGACACTTGGGGTGACGGGTTAAAGTTTACAAGTGCGGATAGTTCTGGTTCAGTGAAAATGAGCGCTAGAATTCAAAACTTGGTTGTTGTAGATCAACAGTTAACACCAACGGGTAGTGATGTCAAGATTAATGCGATGACAAGGCGAGCACGCTTAAAATTTGACGGTCATGCTTTCTCCCCAAAGATCACTTACAAAATCGAGCTTGGACTAAGTAATCGTGACACTAGGTTTGCCGATGACGCTGCCCTTGTTGGCGGCAACGCACGACTCGTCATGGATGCCGTATTAAAGTATAAGTTCACAAAGAGCACAACCATCTGGTTTGGACAAACCAAATTACCTGGAAACCGAGAACGTGTGATTTCATCTCAAAAGCTTCAATTTGTTGATCGAAGCCTTGTTAACAGCAGGTTCAACATTGATCGTGATTTTGGTATTCAGCTACATCATAAGTTTCGAATTGGCGAGACCGTATTAATTCTTAAAGAATCCGTTTCGCTTGGCGAAGGCCGTAATGTAATTGTTTCTGATTATGGAGGACTGGATTACACAGGACGTATTGAGTTCTTACCATTTGGTGAGTTTTCATCAAAAGGTGATTACTTTTCATCGGATTTGAATAGAGAAGATACTCCAAAACTTTCGTTTGGTGTCACTGGAGATTTCAATCATGGTGCTATAAGACAAGGAGGCCAATTGGGAAAGCTGATGGTCGACACAGCAGGAAATTATGTTGAATCAGACCTGCTCTCAGCATTTGCAGATGTAATTTTTAAATACAATGGCATCTCATTCTTAGGTGAAGTTGCCTACCGAGAAAGTAGCCTTGGGAATTATATAGATGCAAATGGCAATGCATTCAGACAAGGCTTTGGATACACTGGACAGGCGGGATATTTGTTCAAATCTAATTATGAAATCGCTGGTCGATACACCCGCATCACACCGCTAACAGGAATGGCATCTGCCATAACAAACACTGAACAGTTTACCCTTGGCATGTCTAAATATTTCAAAGGTCATAACTTAAAACTTCAGACTGACTTAACATACGAACGTACAAATGGGACCATTTTTGCGAACGATAAATTATTTTTCCGCTTCCAAACCGAACTCTCCTTCTAAAAAAGATTTTCTACTATGGATTATTCATTGTTTGACGCTATCGTCCTCTTGGGCTCATTAGGCTTTTTCATTTATGGAATGAAGGTCATGAGCGAAGGAATTCAAAAAGCGGCAGGAAATCGACTTCGACAAATTCTTGGCGCCATGACCAAGAATAGGTTCTTTGGTGTGCTCACTGGATTCTTTATTACAAGTTTAGTGCAGTCTTCGTCTGCCACTACGGTAATGACCGTAAGCTTTGTAAACGCTGGTTTGTTGTCGTTGGTAGAATCAGCTGGGGTCATGATGGGAGCAAACATTGGAACAACCATAACAGCTTGGATTGTTTCCTACTTTGGCTTCAAGTTCAAAATTGTTGCTGTCGCCCTTCCAATAATAGCCGTAGGCCTTCCTATGCTCTTGCTTGGCAAGCAAAAAACCAAATCCTGGGGTGAGTTTTTAATTGGATTTGCCCTTTTGTTCATGGGTTTAGATGCACTCAAGCATGCCGTTCCAGACCTTAAAGACAATCCAGAAATCTTAAGCTTCCTTTCCTCATTCGCGGATGGAGGAATACTAACATCATTGATGTTTGTGTTTGTTGGCACAGTGATCACCATCGTGGTCCAATCATCGAGCGCTGCAATGGCCTTGACCTTGGTGATGTGCCATAATGGTTGGATTCCATTTCCCGTGGCTGCGGCAATGGTGCTTGGCGAAAATATTGGAACGACTATTACCGCAGAGCTAGCCTCGTTAGTTGGAAATGTTCACGCCAAACGATCTGCCCGAATCCATTCGATGTTTAATGTCATTGGGGTTACATGGATGGTCATATTACTCCCCTTTGCTCTGGACGCCATCTCGTGGTTTTCAACAGATGTCATGGGTAATGAAAATCCTATGCAGAGTAGCGAGTCAATCCCGTTTGCGCTGTCCTATTTTCATACCTTCTTCAACCTCACTAATGTTCTAATTTTGATTTGGTTTGTTCCTTTCCTTGTGAAAGTGGCTATTAAATCTGTTCCCTCCAAGGGAGAGGATGATGAGGAAACGCATCTCGAATACATTGGTGCTGGGTTAATGGGAACCTCAGAATTATCCATTCTCGAAGCCAAAAAGGAAGTTATCAAATTTTCTGAAATTATCGACCGACACGTAAAAATGGTTCACAGCCTTCTCTTGGAAAAAGACAGTAAGAAGAAGAGAAAATTGTTCAAGAGAATTAAAAAATACGAAGGCATTACGGACAGAATTGAGGCAGAAATCACCAACTACTTGACAAAAGTTTCCACCAAGCAGTTATCTGATGAATCGTCTAAGCTGGTGAGAATTATGTTGAGTGTCATCAACGATCTAGAGCGTATTGGTGATATTTGTTATCAGATGTCCGTGGGAATTGAGCGAAAGGAAGAACAGAAAATTTGGTTTTCCGCAAAACAGCGCGAAGAATTGTTTGAATTATTCGAGCTAGTTGAAAATGCTATTGTCGAAACTACCGCTAACCTAAAGAAGGAATATTTAAAAATAGACCTCGAAAAGGCCTACGTGCGCGAGCGAGAAATCAACGCCAAGCGAGATAAGATCAGAAAACACCATTTTCAGAATATTGAAAAAGCCGAGTACGGATTTCAAAATGGAATGATCTACAATGATTTATTTTCATCCTTAGAGAAAATCGGGGATCATGTGATCAATGTGAATGAGGCTGTCTCCGGAAAGATCTAATTCGGAAATACAAATTCTGGCGTTGTAACCACTTCACTTTTATTTCCCTTTCGATCTATCAATTGCGTCTCGAATCGAATTGTATTGCTGGTTTGACGAATGCTACCAAATGGCTGTTCTATGAACCCCTCTGCTTTTTGGCCATCTCTAACCTTATCAGAAGTGGGAATTTGCGAAAACAACAAATTGGAGTCAACGGAATCTATCGGTACAAACTTCACCCATTCTCCGTTAAACTTCTCAAACAAATAGGTGCGAAGGTTTTTTATCTCGCCATTCTCAATTCCTATGTCTCCTTGGCAATCCTCAAATTTTGTCCATAAAACCAAGGTGTCCGCTGCAAACTGATTGTTTGGATCTGCTGGAATATACTCGAATTGGTAAAACTCAAAGCTGGGTGCTGCTACATCACACTTATCCGTTTCGCAGCTCAATAATCCAATAATGGATAAAAGGGCTGTTACCTTTGTTATTTGAATTAATCTCGTTGTCATTTTGGTCCCATCGAAGTTACAGATTGTAAAACAAATCATGAACATCTCATCAGACGATGAGTTCAATTACTTGGCCAGTATTTTTAATGACCATCAACTAGAGAATGTGCCCATTATTGCCGAGTATAGAAATATGATCGGTGTTGACTTTCCGTTTCTTCCCGTTGAATTATTCAAATCATATGTGATCAATACAAAACCGACTGCCGAAGTGATTTTTAAGAGTAGCGGCACAACTTCATCTCAACGATCAAGTCACCATGTTTATGATGCGTCATTATATCGAAAGCTCAGCCTTTTAGGATTTGAAAAGCAGTTTGGATCGGTGAAGGATGCTTGTATTATAGCCCTTTTACCATCATACATTGATAACGGAGACTCCTCTTTAGTTTATATGGTCAATCACTTCATCGATCATTCGCAACACCCAGAATCTGGCTTTATAGACCTTGATCATGCAAAGTCAAAAATCACGAACCTTCAACAAAGCAGGACAACGACATTTCTATTCGGTGTCAGTTTCGCCTTAATTGACCTTGCTGAAATTCTCAGCACTGAATTTCCCGAGTTGTGCATCATTGAAACCGGAGGAATGAAGGGCCAACGAAAAGAAATGACCCGAGCAGAATTACATGCCCAGATCCAAATGGCTTTTCCAAGATCTCGAATTGAGTCTGAATATGGAATGACGGAACTACTATCACAAGCATACACTTCCGATGGACACTGGTTTAACCCACCTCCTTGGATGAAAGTAAGTGCGGTGGATATTAGCGATCCATTCAATATCTTACCTATTGGTCAGCGAGGTTTACTGGCAATAACCGACCTGGCGAATTATCACAGCTGTTCATTCATCCAAACACGCGATGTTGGTATCGTTAACGATTTTGGGGAATTCACCGTTGAAGGCCGTTTAGATAATAGCGACATTCGAGGCTGTAATTTACTGCATCCTTAATTCGGCATGCCAATTGGTTATAACAAGAAAAAACAACCATGAAAACACTTTCAATTTTATCCATTGCACTATTATCGATTCTATCTGCTTGCAGTAGCAAGCATATTCTCAATTCTAGAGTTATAGATGAATATAATCTGACTTACGAAGACCTATCAAGCATCCAATTCTACAACAGCCACGATATAGTGCTGACAAGCTATGATGCAGTAACTAGCGATAAAACAACTTCGAAAGGAAACCTGAACGTGGCCTTTGGTAAAGAGGTGGATCAAGTAATCATCAAAGCAGGAACCAAAGGAAGAATAGTGAAAGACTTGGGGGATGGGAAGTTCGCATTGTCGTTTGAGCCGGATGAGTCAAAGCAACTTGTGTTTGGACGAGGATCAAAATTTGACGTTTTTAATCTGCAAGCTGGGGAATGGAAAAATGGGCGAGGAATGATAAAATATGGGGATAAAATATATTACACTCATGCTGGCGCAGATGAGTGCTCCCTTCGCTTTAAGCTCAAAAGGCGCTACAAAGAGAACAAGGAAATGCGTGTAGCAAAAGGAAATAAGATCAAATAACAAAGAGGTCGGCAAAATTGCCGGCCTTTTTTCATCACTCAACTTTCATTTGCATTACTTTGCCATTAGAATGGTAAGCATCAAAAATCTCCTCCCTTTATTCGCAGTATTATTCGCCTTGGGTTGTGCTGAAAAGGGATGCACAGACCCTGAGGCTTTGAACTATGCCAAATCCGCAGAGAGGGATGACGAGAGTTGCAGATATGGTGACAAATACCTAGATCAGAAAGAGTCTTTGATTCGAAATCATGCGGCTCTGTCGTATGCCTTATACTCAGATGCACTTGTTCTATCAAACACACTAAAAACTAGTGTTGACGCATTCCTTGAAGCACCTGATGACGATGGTTTGAGCCTTGTAAAACTGTCATGGCGCAACGCCTATTTCGCATACTTACAATGTGAGGCTCTTCGATTTTCGAACGGACCAGTTGACGATGATCGTGAACTTTCGCGCATGCTTGGCCAATGGCCAATAAACCCGTCCTTAATCGATTATACAACAGGTGAAACAGGTGGTTTAATCAGCGACACATTAGCCTTACCCATTATTTCCGCTTCTACAATTGAAGCAATCAATCAAGGAGTCAACAAAAACCAAACCAGCACTGGTTTCCATGCAATTGAGTTCTTACTTTGGGGTGAAGACGATGAAGACGTTTCCCTTTTCACGGTAGGAGACCGATCTCATTTGGACTATGACCTCGAAGACTCAACAACCATAAATGCGAAAAGAAGGGGCCAGTATTTGGTTGCCGCAACCGAATTGCTTGTGAATCAATTAGGTGTTTTAGTCACTGAGTGGGATTCGTTGAATAACAAAAACTATCGCAAAGAATTCCTCGAACTGGATGAGAACGTAGCTCTGAAGAATATCTTAACCGGGCTCGGAACTTTGTCTAAATCAGAATTTGGCAGTCGAGTCTTAAAAGAAGCTGTTGCCAGCGGGTCACAAAAACATGAAATCTCAAATTTTAGCGATAATACATCCACCGATCTAGCCGCATTAACCTACAGCATCGAAATCATATATCGCGGCACTTACACCCCTCAAACAGGTCTAGAAGTGAAGGGGAAATCAGTAGAGGATCTAATCACCGAAGCAAATCCAGAATTGGCAACTCAAGTAGATGAAAAACTAGTTGAAGTGATTGAGTTGGTCTCTGTTATTCCGAGTCCTTTTGATTGGCAGGCCTCACAGGAACATGAGTTTGGAGCTGGTCCGATATTGGCAGCCTCCAATGCGCTTTTTGAGCTAGAAGCTCTGTTTAAGGAAGTCGCTCGCGAATTTGAAATAGGGATAGAAACCGATCTTCCTTAATTATTCTGCAATCGCCAAGAAGTAATTCTTTTTTCCTCTTTGTAAAAGGAGGTATTTTCCATCGATCAGGTCTGAAGATGTAGCCTGAAAAGAATCACTGACCTTCGTTTTGTTGATAGAAATGCTATTCTCTTTCAATGCTCTTCTCGCCTCTCCATTTGAAGCTAGAAATCCTGTTTTTTCGGCCAATAAACCAACAATATCCAAGCCCGACTCAACATCAGATTTGGAAATTTTAGCCTGAGGCACACCGTCAAACACATCTAAAATCGTGGCTTCGTCCAAGGACATCAGCATTTCCGTAGTGCTTTGTCCAAAGAGTACTTGAGAGGCATTAACAGCCTTTTGAAGGTCGTCTTCAGAATGCACCCTTTGCGTAAGCTCATCGGCCAAAGCCTTTTGCGCTACACGCATGTGCGGAGCATGGTTATGTTCAGACTCAATTGCTTCAATTTCTTCCTGATTCTTAGTTGAAAAAACACGCAAATAGTTCCCAATATCCCCATCTGCTGTATTGAGTAAAAACTGGTAAAATTTATAGGGTGACGTCCTTTTTGGATCTAACCAAACGTTTCCACCTTCTGTTTTACCAAACTTGCTGCCATCTGCTTTTTTGATCAGAGGAGTCGTTAACGCAGATACTTGTCCAGACTCTAATCTTCGGATAAGCTCAGTGCCTGTGGTAATATTGCCCCATTGGTCACTGCCGCCCATCTGAATACTACACCCCATGTGTTTCCATAAATGGTAGAAATCATAGCCTTGTATAAGCTGGTAACTAAACTCAGTAAAGGACATTCCGCTCTCCAATCTATTCTTCACGGAATCCTTGGCCAACATGTAGTTCACGCTAATATGCTTTCCTACATCGCGTATGAATTCCAAAAACCCAAATTCCTTGAACCAATCATAATTGTTTACGATTTGGGCTGCATTCGCTCCTTCAAAATCCAAGAATTTCTCCAATTGCTTTTTTTGACAATTCAGGTTGTGGTTCAACAACTCTACGTCAAGCAAATTTCGTTCTGCAGATTTTCCGCTGGGATCACCCACCATCCCTGTAGCACCGCCAACCAATGCAATGGGTTTGTTGCCAGTTCTTTGAAAATGGGTCAAAGTCATTACTTGCACCATGTTTCCAATACCCAATGAATCTGCGGTTGGATCAAATCCGATATACCCGGTAACCGGGCCTTTTGCAAATAACTCTTCTGTGCCAGGAGTCATGTCATGCAACATATTTCTCCAACGCAATTCTTCAACAAAATTCTTCATGGGTTCCGCAATTTCGCGGCAAAAATAACCTTATCCAATCAAGCCTATGGCGCAGATGTTATTCATTGATAATCTCAAAGAGTTTATCCAGATTAGGAGTCAAAATGATCTCGATTCTTCGATTCTTTGCCTTGCCCTCAGCTGTATTGTTGGGCGCAATGGGCATGTGTTCTCCACGACCAGCTGCTGTCAACATCGTTTGGTCCATACTGCCCTCACTGGTCATAATCTTCACGACTGCCGTGGCCCGCATGACGCTTAAATCCCAGTTATCTTTGATTGCTCCGCTCCCATTAAACGGATCTGTATCCGTATGGCCCTCTACTAATATGGTGATGTCCTTTTCATCCTTGATGACCTTGGCTAGGTCAAGTAGCGCCTGCTTTCCCTCTGCGTTTACTGCAGTGCTGCCGCTTGGAAACAACAGTTGCGCCTCTAGGCTAACGTAAATCTTGCCATTCTTTTGCTCAACCGTCAGTCCTTTGTCTTTAAAGCCAAGAAGTGCATTAGATATTCGGTCTTTTAATGAACGAACTGCAGCATCTTTTTCCGCAATAATGCTCTCTAACTCTTGTACTCTAGCCTCGCGATCTTTCAATTCTCCCTCTAAATCATTCAAGCGCTTTTCTTTGGTATTGAGCTGTTTTTCAAGTTCACGCAATCTATCCTCACGAGCAAGTAACTCTTCCTGTGTGTCTCGCAAATATTTGACCAGCTTCCTATTTTCTTCGGACCCTTTTGTCTGAGCGTCATTCAATCGATCCAAGAGCTCTTTGTTACGCTGATCAAGCTCCTTCTGCTTCTTGCGAGTAATACGCATTTCGCGGCCTAAGTCAATGGTATCGCTCTTTAACTCTGCATACTTCTTCGAAATGCTTTCCAAATCAGCCTTCAGCTCATCGTTATCTGCAGTCAATTTGCGATTATTATTGGTCAATTCTTGACGGTCAGCTTCGCATTTTTCCTGCGATGCTTTCAGGTCATTGTACTGCTTAGACGGCACGCAAGACGCCATCATCAAAATCATTATCCCTGCAACCAAGATTCTATTCATACCAACATTTTTTAGAATATAGCAAAGCTACCCGCTCATTGATTGGCACAATTGAACCCTTTGAGGACTTACTAACAGCGGTCTATTGGAATACTTTTATAGCAAATTGGACAGCCTTGGTCAAAACTAGTTTCTTCAAAATAGAATAGTTACAACCTTCTGACGTTAATCATGGTTCACCTTTAACGATGCGAATCCCGCACAAACACAACGCGATCATTTGCACAACGGGCGTTCAATGGCTGTAACATTGCAAGACTTGAAGACATCCTTGACATATCGTTGCTTTTTTTTGGTAATTCTAGGAGTGGTTTCTTCCGGATGTTATATGTCTTTATTCTCGCAAGAAGCCGAAAATCAAAGTGCTAGGCGGTTTACCTTAACCTCGGACACCACGGTTCTCGACACCAATAGCATCATCCCAGAAACATTCACCCTCAATGGTCTTGACGATGATCAATACACGGTCAATTTTGCAGAAGGTATCTTGATCCTGACCGATAAGAATATCCCACGACCAGTGACCATTGAAGTCGCTTTTGAATCCTTCCCATTCAACTTCACGACACCATATCGACACAAAAGCTTGGATTTGATTACCGAAAGTGATCGGATTTACAACCCCTTTAGATCGGATGGAGTGGATCTTCAAAAAGGTCAATTGGATTTAGGTGACCTTGAAAAAAGAGGCAGTGTTTCACGCGGCATCACCGTTGGAAATAATCAAAGTCTATCCGTAAACTCTGCTTTAAACCTTCAGTTGAGCGGTAGGCTTAACGAACGTTTTAGTTTGCTGGCGGCTATTGCCGATGACAATGTGCCGATTCAACCAGAAGGTAACACGCAGCAGTTGCAGGACTTTGACCAGGTGTATATTCAGATTTTCGATCCCAAAAACAAAATTACCGCAGGTGATTTTCAAGTCCAACATGATGATGGATACTTCATGCGATTCAACAAACGACTGCAAGGGGGGCGATATGAGGCGTTGTTTTTTCCAGTTAGTGGCGACAGCTCGAAGCGAATCACATCTGATGTAAGTGGTGCGGTTTCTCGAGGAAAATTCGCACGAAAAACCATCCAAGGAATTGAAGGCAATCAAGGACCCTATCGGTTGACTGGATCGGAAGGAGAGCGTTTCATCGTGGTGCTATCGGGAACTGAAAGAATCTATCTGGATGGCCGTTTGCTAGTCCGCGGTCAGGAAAACGACTACATCATCAATTACAACACAAGTGAGTTGACCTTCACTGCAAAAGTGCCCATCACCAAAGACCGAAGAATTGTGGCAGAATACCAATACTCTGATCGCAATTATGCCCGCTCCATGCTCCAATCATCTACGAATTATACGTCCGACAAACTGGACCTAAATTTGAGTCTCTATTCTGAACAAGACTCGAAAAACCAACCCCTACAACAAGATTTGACCGATGCGCAAAAAGATGTTTTACGAAGTATTGGCGATAGTTTGCATCAAGCCGTTGCTTCGAGTGTGGACACCGTAAGCTATTCTGAAAACCAATTGCTGTATCAGTTGAAGGATACCACCTATTTTGATCCTGTTCTTAATGACAGTATTACCATCAATGATGTATTAATTTATTCCTCCAATCCTGAAGTGGCTGATAGACAAGCCACATTTTCCGATGTTGGATTCGGTAATGGAAATTATATCCGTGGGCAACAACTGGCCTTCGGATCGGTGTATCAGTGGGTGGCGCCCATCGGTGGATTGCCGCAGGGAAGTTTTGAACCCATCATTCTTTTGGTGACCCCAAAACAGCGCCAAATGGCCGCTGTGAGTGCAGCATATCGATTCAATGAGAACATTACAGCAAAAGTAGAGTGGGCTGGATCGCAATACGACCTAAACACATTCAGTACTGCAGACAAGAGTGATGATTTGGGCATGGCCACAAAAATCAACCTAGAGGGCAAACAGCCTATTAATGAGGACTGGCAAGTGCTAGCGGGTGTGGATTTTGAGTTTGTCAACAAGAACTTTCAGGAAATTGAGCGCTTTAGATCTGTAGAATTCGACCGTGATTGGAATATTAGATCAGTTAATCTAATCGATAACCAGAACATTCTTGGTGCCCAAATTGGCATCGCACAAACGGAGAAATTCAAGGCCATTTATGGAATCAAATCCTTCACCGCGGGGGATGCGTTCAGCGGAATTCAAAACGGGTTAGATCTAAATACCAAATGGAAACACCTTAGGGGTGAATACAACGGGAGCCTTACCAATCAGGATGGTGATGTGATACAGGCGGATTTCTATCAGCACAATAGCCGAGTTGTTTTGCCGCTATGGAAGGTGCAACTTGGATACAAAGATGACTTCGAACAGAACCTTCGCTATGACCCTAAGTTGGATACGCTTAACAACCTCAGTTATCAGTTTTGGGAGTGGGAAGCTTCCATTGCCAATGCAGACACTGCTGAAAACCGCCACAAGGTGAGTTATGCTGAACGCACCGATTGGCAAAAAGACTCGAACGCCTTGGATAAATCCACTTTTGCCCGTATTTACGGCTATGAGATGGAGCTCAACAAAATGAGCAATTCAAGATTCGCAACTCGTATTAACTACAGAACATTGGATATCCTGAATAAGGAACTCACATCTCAACAACAAGAAAACACCCTGATATCGAGGGTGGAATACACCTTCCGAGCGTTTAAAGGCTCAATCAGCTCATCGACCTTCTATGAAATTGGCTCGGGCCTAGAAAATAAGAGGGAGTTCATTTACATTGAAACCGTCCCTGGCCAAGGAACGCACATCCACATCGATTATAATGACAACGGTCAAAAAGAGTTGGATGAATTTGAGCAGGCCGTCCAGGCTGACCAAATTGCCTCGGCAAATTTCCTAAGGGTTTTTGTGCCCACCGATGACTACGTGAGGGCGTTCACCAATCAGTTCGGTCAAACCGTGTTTTTAAGACCCGCGGCTGTCTGGCGATCAAAAGGTGGGATAAGAAAAGCGGTAAGCCTGTTTTCAAATCAATTCTCATACAATGCTGATCGCAAAAACTTGGAGTTGCCACTGATCGATCAATTCAATCCTTTTCTATTTGACATTGCCGATACCTTGCTGCAATCTGTCAACTCAAACCTGAGGAATATTTTCTACTTCAATCAAAGTCACCCCGTATTTGGTGCCGATTTGAACTATCAGCGATTAAACAGCCGGAACTTCCTTACCAGTGGATTTGAGTCGCGAATTTTGGAAAAAACCAGTCTAGGTTTCCGCTGGAATTTCGCTAAGTATTTGGGAGCCGAAGCTCGAGGAGAACAAGGTTCAAAGATCGCACGATCCAACTCCATTGCCCTTTCCAGCCGGAATTATAACATCTTCTATCAGCAAATTGAACCTAAGTTGAACATTCAACCTGGAACACTCTGGAGAGTAAGCATTCTGTTCAACTATAAGGAGCAGCAAAACCGAGCGCAAGAAAACGCTGCTGGCATCGGTGCTGAAAAATCTTATATAAGAAAGACAGGACTAGAATTCACATTAAGCACGCCCGAAAAAGGCAGCCTTTTCATCAACGGCAATCTGATCCAGATCAACTATTCCGGTTTACCAGAAAGCCCTGTAGGTTTCGAAATGTTAGATGGACTTCAACCTGGCTTAAATGGAACATGGGGAGTCAGCTATCAGCGCACTTTAAGCAACAACTTACAGCTTAGCCTTAATTATAATGGACGGCAATCGCCAGGTCTGAATATGATTCACACGGGTGGTGTACAAGCAAGGGCGTTCTTCTAGCCTATTTCAACGTGAATTCCGTACTTCCCATGAAATAGTCTTCTGCATAAACCTCAACAATGTATTTACCCTCAGACAATTCGCTCGTCACATCCCAATACAAGCACATATCCACTTCCTGGTTGTCGTAAAGCACCTCTTCTTTTCGAGTGTAAAGCCCCTCTTTTCCATCATAAGTGAACATGTAAGTTTCAGTTTGATCGAGTGCCAAAACCTCACCACTTGGCGTTATAATTCTCAAGTACAACCACTTCTTTCCTGGCTTGCTCACTTCGTTTTTATCGATAGTAAAACAAGTTTTGATTTTATCCACTCGCTTTGCTCTATCGGTTTCGCGGCTCACTGTCCCACTCTTCATTCGCTGGGCGCTTGAAGCCAAATCAACAACTCGAAGCTTTGAACCTAGCTTGACCTTTTCGCTCAGCTGTTCGTTGGTTTTGTTCAATTCCTGATTTTCTTCTTTTTGAGTGCTCAGTTGAGTCTCCACCTGCTTTTTAGCTGCGACCAAATTTTGATTCACGGTATTCAAGGAGTCAATAGTAACGATGTAGCTCTTCATGATTTCGCGAAGCGTACCCGTTTCTTTTTTCAGCTTGTGGATCGTCCAAGCATCGTTCTTGTGCTTTTCTGCCTCAGCCAACATTTCTTCAATTTTGGCGCGTTGTTCTGCAATTTCCGCTTTGTACTGTTCATTATCCGTTTGTACAGAGTCGTACTGAGCCAGCATATCTTCTAACTCTCGGGTCAAATTGTCCTTTTCAACGGTCAAGTCAGTGTTTTGAGTGACAATCTCTACGTTTTCTTGGTGCTTTGTGATTAGTAAGTAAGCCGTTACTCCATTGGAAATAAGAAGTAAAACCAATAGGATGAGCATCAATTTGCTATTCCCCTTGTTTGTGTTTGTCTCAGACATAATGTGGCGAAAAATTTTGACAAAGCTAGAGGGAATATTGAAATATTTGTTGTTGTACCCTACTAAGACCTTCTAACAATGAAACGTTATTAGCCAGGCATTTATCGTGAGCATGTCAAGACACTACTTTTAGCACATGGACTTTAGTCGCGCAGATCATTGGTTCGAACAAAAAGGTTGGACGGTGTTTCCATTTCAGAGAAATGCTTGGACAAGCTGCGCTGCGCATAAAAGCGGAATGGTCAATGCACCTACGGGAAGTGGTAAAACTTACTCCTTGATGATTCCCATTTTACTTGAAATAGCGAGTGATGGTCACGGTTTGCAAGCCATTTGGGTGACCCCAATCAGAGCCTTGGCTAAAGAGATTCTACAATCTGGACAACGAGCCGCTGAGGGCATGAACATAGAGGCTCGCATCGAAATCAGAACGGGCGATACTAGCACGAAGGATAAAGCACGTATCAAAAAATCTCCTCCCCATGTCTTGATTACCACTCCTGAATCTCTGCATGTCATGCTCACCCAAAAGCATTATGCACATTATTTCAAAAACCTCAAAACAGTAGTCATTGACGAATGGCACGATCTAATTGGAGGCAAACGTGGAGTGCAGATGGAGCTAGCACTATCCAAATACAAAGCACTTGCACCATCACTCAAGATTTGGGGAATCTCCGCCACCATTGGCAACATGCAGCAATCGATGGAGGTATTGTTAGGTAATTGGTTTGAAGAGAGCGATCACGTTTTGATCAAAAGTAAAATCAAGAAAAAGTATCATGTGGAATCCATCTTTCCAGATGACTTGGAAGAATTGCCGTGGGCAGGACACCTCGGGGTGAATCTTATCCATAAAATCATTCCAATATTACTGCGAAGCGAGAGCACACTTATTTTTCTCAATACGAGAGGACAAGCGGAAATTTGGTATCAGCGTTTGTTGGAACACTCTCCGGACTTTGCTGGAGTTGTGGCGCTGCACCACGGCTCAATGAGTCGCGAGACACGGTTCTGGGTGGAGGACGCGCTGCATGAAGGAAAGCTTAAAGCCGTAATCTGCACATCGAGTTTGGACCTAGGGGTGGATTTCCGACCCGTGGAGACTATCATACAGGTGGGTAGCCCAAAAGGAGTATCACGATTCATGCAAAGGGCGGGCCGCAGCGGCCATCAGCCTGGAGCAACAAGCAAGATTTACTTTCTCCCCACGCATTCTCTAGAGTTGATTGAGGCTGCAGCATTGCGTGAAGCAGTCGAGCTCGAAATGGTAGAAAGTCGGATTCCGTATTTAAGATCTTTCGATGTTCTGATCCAATACATGGTTTCATTGGCGCTGTCTGATGGATTCAATGAGGAAGAATTATTCGAGGAAATAAAAACCACATTCTGCTACCAAAGTATCACCCGTGATGAATGGCTTTGGTGTTTAGATTTCATCGTTACGGGAGGCAACTCGTTGGGCGGTTATGATGAATTTCACAAAGTGGTTATTGAGGACGGTTTGTACAAAGTGACGAGCAGAAAAGTTGCTTTGAGGCATCGATTAAGTATAGGTACCATTGTCAGCGACTCAATGATGAAAGTGAAGTTTGTTTCGGGTGGCTTCATTGGGAATATCGTGGAGTCCTTCATCACTCGTATGTCACCGGGCGACACATTTTGGTTTGCTGGACGGAGCCTCGAACTCGTTCGGATCAAGGGAACCACTGCCGAAGTCAGAAAGTCAAACAAAGAACGTGGACCCATCCCTAGCTACAATGGCGGTCGAATGCCTTTGAGTTCTCAAGTTTCGGAAATGCTGCGCAAAAAATTAAATGAGGCCGAATCTGGAATTTCCAACGACCCTGAAATTCTATTCATGAAGCCCCTTATTGATCGCCAGAAAAGTGAGTCCATCCTGCCCAGGAGCGACCAATTTCTCATTGAAACATTTGAATCAAAAGACGGCCATCACGCCACGTTTTTCCCGTTTGAAGGTCGCTTCGTGCATGAGGGCATGGCCGCTCTAATCGCTTATCGAATCTCACTTTTACAACCTATTACTTTCAGCATAGCCATGAACGACTATGGGTTTGAACTACTCAGCGATCAGCCCATCCCCATTCAAGATGCCATAGACACAAACATCTTCTCGACTGACCACCTGTTAGACGACATTTATGCTAGCATCAACTCTATCGAAATGGGTCGCAGAAAGTTCAGGGATATTGCTCAAATCGCAGGATTAGTGTTCAATGGTTATCCGGGGAAACCTAAAAAACAAAGCCACCTTCAGGCCAATTCCCAACTCTTTTTTGATGTGTTCAACGACTATGATCCATCCAATTTGTTACTCAGACAGTCCTTTGACGAAGTCACTGATTTTCAGCTGGAGGAACAGCGTTTACGGGAGGCGCTGACTCGAATCAATCACCAAGAAATTATAGTCACGCACCCCACTAAATACAGCCCACTCTCCTTTCCAATCATCGTGGACCGCACCCGCGAAACGGTGACCTCTGAAAAACTCAGTGATCGAATTAAAAAAATGAGTGTAATGTAATGGGGCACAATATTCAAATAGCCAATCAGTCCATACGTCTCGAGAATCGCTATTTGATGCTCGGTAACACGCTGATTCTTGCCGATCTTCATTTAGGAAAAACGACTCACTTCCGTAAAGCAGGCTACGCCATTCCATCGGCAGCGCGAGGCGCAGACCAAAGTGAATTGATTCGAATACTGCAATTAGAAAACCCCGAGCAAGTCATCGTTTTGGGAGACTTATTTCACAGCGCATCCAACAGCGAATGCGAAGAACTGGCAATGATCACCAGCCAATTTCCTTCGGTTCAATTCGAATTGGTCATGGGCAATCATGACATCCTAGCGCCTGAAATTTATCGATCGATGGATTTTGAAACGAGCGAAGCTCAGAGTATTGGAAACTTGATTCTTACTCATGAGCCATTGGAAAATGTTCCAGTAGGAAAAACAAACATGCATGGTCACATTCATCCCGGAATACGCCTGGTAGGCCGTGGTCGGCAAAGCTTGTTGGTTCCTTGTTTTTATTTAACCCCAAGCCATTTTTGTCTTCCTGCTTTTGGTGCGCTCACCGGCCTAATGCGTCAAAAGCCAAAAAAAGCAGATAAGATTTATGGCATTTTAGAAGATGAAGTAGCACAAGTTTTCTAGCCTACTTTACTTTCTTTGTCATTAGAAACAAAGCCTTATGTCAGACAATACCAAAATCAACGCCTCATCCGCTCCTAAACCAGTGGGCTCATATCCACATGCGCGTAAAGTGGGAAATCTTCTATTCTTGTCAGGAGTTGGGCCACGCACCGCAGGTTCTGACGCCAATGACAGTGGGGTGCCGGGTTTGAAACTAGACCACAATGGAAACTTCCTTGAGTTTGATTTTGAAGCACAGTGTCGATCAGTTTTTGACAATGTTCGTGCTGTACTCGAAGCATCAGGAAGTAAATGGGAAAACCTTGTTGACGTTACCGTTTTCTTGGTAAACATGAAGCGCGATTTCGCCACATACAACCGTGTGTATGCGGAGTATTTTAAAGACGCTCAACCTTGCAGAACAACGGTAGAAATCAACTCGCTACCCACTCCAATCGCCATCGAATTGAAGTGTATTGCCACCATTGAATAAGGATACTTTTTTGAAAGAACTCAGTCGGGATGAAATATGGATGTTGCTTGATCGGGAGATCAACAAAACGCAAGCTATCATTGAAGAGTACAAGCTGAGTTCAGGCCCCATCGCACCAGACGATGCCATTGGTCGAGTATCGAGAATGGACGCCATAAACAACCGTTCTATAGTGCAAGCCGCCCAGCGCACGGCTGAAGAAAAACTGACCAAGCTCCTTCACATGAAGGATAATATTGATAGCCCCGATTTTGGAAACTGTGCACGATGTGGGTTAAAAATTCCAGCGGGGCGATTGATCCTTAAGCCCGAAAGTCTTTATTGCGTAAGGTGCGCGGGTTAGTCCTTATTTACATACACACATAAAGTACTTGCAAATCGATCGTGGACGCCTTGCTTCTTCGCATCAAACACAATAGATAATCCTGCGATCAACATTACTAATGAGCTAATGGAGCTGAGAGAATTGTTTCCTTGATCGGCCATAATCTGGCTTATTTCCAAAAACCCTTCAGCAGTATCTAATCCGGGAGCCGTGTAAAGAATTGTAAATGTGATCATGGAAATTGCGTTTCCAATCGCCCATGGAATGTAACGCAAAAGTGTTTGATTCAATGTGATTCCTCCACCGTCTGTGCTTATCACCTTAATTCCGACTGCCATTTTTCCTAGAGTAGCGCCATATTTATATTCCATGAATGGTTTGTAACAAGCGGATAGAAGTATGCCAGCCAATGTAAGTGTCAGGCTATTAATTCCAATTAAAACCAAAAGATACAGCGCTGAAAACGGCAAGAGCACAAACACATCAATAATGGATGCGAGAAATCGGATCCAAAATCCAGTGTATTCGTGTTCCACTTCTTGTGTTAGGTTTTCGTCAAGGGTTACTTCTTCCATGGTAATTAGCTTTTGTGGTAACAATAATAGAGGATAGACTAATAATTCGTGGCATAAAAAACCTGTGTAAACATAGCTCCATGGTCATGGTCAATTTCTAACTAAATAATACCACCATCCTTTTACCTTTGCCGCCCCGAATAATAGGGGTTTAGCGCGCTGATATGAGCACATTTAAGGAATACGATGGATTGAACTTGCCCAACATTGCAGAGCAAGTGTTAGAGAAGTGGAAAGCGGATAAAACATTCGAAAAAAGCATGAGCAGCCGCGAGGGCAAGCCCAGCTATGTGTTTTATGAAGGACCGCCATCGGCCAACGGAATGCCTGGCATTCACCACGTGATGGCGCGAACCATCAAAGATTTATTCTGCCGATTTAAAACCCAACAAGGCTATCAGGTTATGCGAAAAGCAGGCTGGGACACCCACGGATTACCCGTGGAATTGGGTGTTGAAAAGGAAATGGGAATTACCAAGGAAGATATTGGTACCAAAATATCGATTGAGGATTACAACAAGGCCTGCCGCGAGGCCGTCATGCGCTACACAGCCGAGTGGAGAGACGTCACTGAAAAAATGGGCTACTGGGTAGATATGGATGAGCCATATGTAACCTATGAAAACAATTACATCGAATCGGTGTGGTGGTTACTAAGCCAGCTGTATCAAAAGAACTTGATGTACAAGGGCTACACCATTCAACCCTACTCGCCTGCCGCTGGAACTGGATTAAGTTCACATGAATTGAACCTTCCCGGAACCTATCAGGATGTGAAGGACACGAGTTGCACTGCCCTTTTTAAGGTAAAGGCTGACGAAAAGTTAAGAGCCCTTGATTCCAAATTGTTTGATTTTGCGCAAAACGGCAGACTGCACTTTGTGGCTTGGACCACTACCCCTTGGACCCTTCCTTCGAATACCGCTTTAACTGTAGGTGCTAAGATCGAATACGTAGTTGTTGACACATTCAATCCATATACTGCTGAATCTCAGAAAATCATTCTCGCCAAAGCTCTTATTTCGAAATATTTTAAGGCTGAAGGCTCGGATGCTGAAATGACGTATGCCGCCTCGGATAAGCTATTGCCTTACAGAGTAATTAAATCCTTATCCGGTGCAGAGCTTGTCGGCCTTCGTTATGAGCAATTACTGCCCTATGCTCAACCGCTGCATGATGCAGAAAAGGCGTTCCAGGTCATTGCAGGCGACTTCGTAACCACAGAAGATGGTACAGGTATCGTGCACACTGCCCCCACTTTTGGCGCGGACGATATGCAAGTGGCGAAAGCAGCTGGAGTTCCGCCTTTGTTGGTTGAAAATGACAATGGCGACCCCGTTCCACTGGTCGATCTTCGAGGGCGATTTGTATCTGTCGTAAATGACACTGTTTGGGGGCTCGCAGGAGAGCCCGTTAAGGCAGAGTACTTGAGTGACGAGGAAAAAGAAACCGAATTTCAACGACAGAAAGAAGCGCTGAAAGAGCACATACCCAACCTCAGCAATTACCTCAGTGTGGATGAGCGGATTTCCCTCAAATTGAAGCTAGAAGGCAAGGCTTTCAAGGTGGAGAAATACCAGCACAACTATCCACATTGCTGGAGAACCGACAAGCCGATTCTATACTATCCTTTGGATTCGTGGTTTATAAAATCGACTGCCGTCAAAGACAAAATGATCGCGCTCAACAAAACCATCAACTGGAAACCAGAAAGCACGGGAACGGGTCGATTTGGTAACTGGCTGGAAAACTTGAATGACTGGAACTTGAGTCGATCTCGCTATTGGGGAACTCCACTACCGATTTGGCGAACAGGACCCTATGGCCCATTGATGGAAGAGTGCGTGGGAGCGGTGGAAGAATTCACCGAAAAGAACGCCTACTTCATTACGGAGGAGTGTTTGGACGATAAAGGCAATCGTTTTGATGGACAGTCGTTGAGAAAATACTTGGGCGAAATGCGCCTTCGGGGCGAAAACGTAAACAACGTTTGGAACGACATGATCCGCAGCAAGAAGATCATATTCTTCGCTATGCTTCCGAAAGATCAAGTGGATCTGCACCGGCCTTTTGTGGACTATGTCATCTTTTTCCGAAGTGGGATGGTCATGGCGCGCGAATTAGACCTGATCGATGTGTGGTTCGACAGTGGAGCCATGCCTTATGCACAATGGCACTACCCGTTTGAGAACAAAGAAATGGTAGATGGTGGTAAGTCATTCCCAGCAGATTTCATTGCTGAAGGTGTGGATCAAACCCGTGGTTGGTTTTATACGCTTCACGCCATTTCAACCATGATTAAGGGGTCCGTGGCATTTAAAAATGTGGTCAGCAATGGCCTTGTTTTGGATAAAAACGGACAGAAAATGTCCAAAAGATTGGGAAATGCAGCCGATCCATTCGAAACCATGAAGACTTATGGTGCGGATGCTACGCGCTGGTATATGATCACCAACGCTCCGCCATGGGACAACTTGAAATTTGACACCGATGGTATCATCGAAGTTCAGCGCAAGTATTTCCGGGCGTTGCACAATAGCTACAGTTTCTTTTCACTCTATGCTAATGTGGACAATTTCACTCATGCCGAAGCGCTAATCCCTCTCACCGATCGACCAGAAATCGATCAATGGGTGATTTCAAGGTTGAACTCCTTGATTAAGGAAGTAGAAGAATCTTTTGAAGCCTATGAACCCACTCGTGCGGGTCGCGCCATCCAAGATTTTGTGGTAGATGAACTCAGCAACTGGTACGTTCGTTTGTGTAGAAGACGGTTCTGGAAAGGCGACTATTCTGAAGATAAAATTGCCGCCTACCAAACGCTTTATCAATGTTTGGTCACGATCGCAAAACTCAGCGCGCCTATCGCTCCTTTTTACTCCGAGCAATTGTTTTCCGATTTGAATGGAATTTCGGGGCTCGAATCGGAAAACTCCGTGCACATCGCTGCTTGGCCAAAAGTGGACGAGTCCGCTATAGATGAGAGCTTAGAACAACGTATGGCACTGGCTCAAACAACCACATCACTGGTGCTTTCTCTTCGCAAGAAGGAAAACATCCGAGTAAGACAGCCTTTGCAAAAGATCATGGTTCCGGTGATCAATTCAGAATTCGAAAGCCATCTAAAGCAGGTCGAGTCTTTGATCTTAAGCGAAGTGAATGTGAAGGAGCTGGAGTATGTGCATGACTCCAACATTTTTGTGAAAAGCATTAAACCTAATTTCAAGGCTTTAGGACCCAAAGTGGGCAAGAACATGAAGGCGCTTTCTGCGCAAGTCGGTCAATTTGGACAGGATGAGATCCAGCAAATAGAGCGAGAAGGAAAGATCACACTTGATTTGGACGGCTCCACTTTTGACCTCATTTCGGATGATGTCGAGATCAGCACCAAGGACATTCCAGGTTGGATCGTAGCAAGCGAAGGCAGTGTTACTGTGGCGTTGGACATCACCATTTCACCTGAACTTCGGTCTGAAGGAATTGCACGGGAGTTGGTCAACCGAATTCAAAACTTGAGAAAAGACAGCGGTTTAGAAGTGACCGATCGTATTCACTTGATGGTTGAAAACCAACCTGAAATCGAGCAGGCAGTCAATATCAATAAAAATTATATTTGTGCGGAAACGTTGGCGGACCAATTATTGGTGAAGTCAGAACTGGCGCAAGACTCAGCACTAGAAATAGAAGTAGAAGAAGGCCTCAAAACAAAGATTTTTATAGAGAAAATTTAGACTTAGAAAAAATGGCGGATAAGGAGAAAACAAGGTATTCAGATGCTGAACTAGAGGAGTTCAAGGCCATTATCAACTCGAAACTTGCCGAGGCAAAGGTCGATCTCGACTTGCTCAATGATACTATGTCGTTGAAAGACAACAACGGAACAGACGACACATCGCCCACATTCAAACTCATTGAAGACGGTTCGGACGTGCTTTCCAGAGAAGAAACTTCTCAGTTAGCAGCTCGTCAAGAAAAATTCATCAAAAGCCTCAATGATGCTTTGATTCGAATTGAGAATCACACTTATGGAATTTGTAGAGTTACAGGAAAACTCATTTCAAAAGAGAGATTGCGTATTGTGCCACATGCTACTTTGAGCATTGAGGCCAAGCGACAGCAATCCTAAACACCGTTTTGATGATTAAAGCAGATGGCGTAAACGCCTCAAGCAACCGACATTGGGTAGCGTTGGCCGTTATCCTTGGCGTGCTTTTATTTGACCAAATCTTCAAGATTTGGATTAAAACCAACATGTATTTGGGCCAAGAGTTCTCCGTTTTTGGCAATTGGTTTATTATCCACTTTGTGGAAAACAACGGCATGGCATTCGGCCTAGAATTCGGTGGTGAAATTGGAAAAATCATTCTGAGTGTATTCCGCATCATCGCAGTAAGCGCCATTGGATATTACCTCTTTACCTATGCTAAAAAAGGAGCAAAGGTTGGTTTGATCATAGCCGGTGCGTTGATCTTTTCAGGTGCCTTGGGCAACATTCTTGACTCTGCTTTTTACGGGTTGATCTTCAATGACAGTTATCACCAAATTTCCGAATTCATGCCGGCTGAAGGCGGCTACGCCCCTTTCCTCTATGGGAAAGTGGTGGACATGCTTTACTTCCCTTTGATCAGTGGAACATTTCCAGAATGGCAGCCCATTTGGGGTGGTGAGGACTTCTTGTTTTTCAGACCTGTATTCAACGTGGCCGATACGGCCATTTCCGTGGGTATTGGTATGATCATCGTTTTCCAAAAGAGATTTTTTGAAGATGAGAAAAATGAGGACGATAAATCAATGGAGGACAAGGAAGGTCAAAATGACCACGATGCATCTAACGCAGAAGGTTAATAGCAAAACCTTATTCCGAGAATTATCGGTGATAGTGATCCCTCAACGCTTAAACCACGACTGCCGCCAGTTCTGTTGTTTTCAAGACTAAGACTTACTTCTTCATAGATCATAATTCCATATTGATAGCGAAAAGATACGGCCACAAAAAATCTTTCAGTTACCCGTATGTTTAAGGTTGGTCTAACCTGAGCAAAGTAGTAGTTGGAGGTCAGGTTGTATTCGTAAATCCCCCAGTTAAACGCTGAATAATCTCTAATGCCGGCTTGATGAGCATTCCTAAATCCAAATTCAGCAGAAACCGCTAGATAACCTGGTCTGTTTTGTGAGCTGTCTCCCAAATCTAATGTCCATCCTGTAAAGGCTTCAATTTGATGGATGGTAGCATGTCCTTTAACTAGAGAGATCATCTCTCCTTCTTCATCCTTGAAATCAGCATAAAAATAGTTTACATCGCCTGAAACCGAAAACCTTCGATTAATGGGAAGAGTTAGGTTGAGCCCAGGGTTCAACCCAATAATAAATGGTGGTCTACCAAACGCAGGTCTTGCGATTTGCATGGTACTCATTCCTATTTTGGCGCGGCACTCTCCCTGACCATATGCCGAACTCAAGATACCAGCAATACACATTACGATACTTAATCTGAACATCTTGGTTAAGATCTAATTCGCGACAAACACCATTTTTTTTGAATCCACAACTTCATCATCAATGATTAATGAATAGGTAAACGTCCCCGTTTTCCCGTAACCATGGTCGTAAATGATCTCGTTCGCACCCAGCCTAACAGGAACATCACAGTCAAAAATTACGGCACCCATCAAATCCATCACGCGAATGCTAGCAATGGGGTTTGCGGGCATTTCATTCACTATAAACGCTATAGAAGTGGCCTCATCAAATGGATTGGGCTTGTTTTGTAATAGCTCGATGGCTTTAGTATTTCTGGCAGGTTCATCTATTCCCACCACCTCTTGGTATTCTTCGTTCGAAAACAAACTCTCCACGCCATCTTCATCAACAAAAGCAGCCGAAACAAAATAGGTAAACCCGGGAGGGATGTCGAAACTCGTTTCGAGTGTGTTGCTATAAATCACAGTGTCCCAATCATTAGTTTCGGTTCTGAGCGCAATTGCTATTTCAGTATAGTCGCATACGGGTTGTTGCAGGGTTACTTTTAATGTTTTCCAATCGGTTTGCGCAATCGACAGGCCCTCAGGAGAGCAAACGTTTTGTGCTATCATGACGGCTGCATTGGCATTGATGGCGGCATTGCGTCCTAGGTAATTGAAATCTACAAACCACTTATCAATGTGCCCATCGTTGTTCGTATCCTCACCCAACACATCATCGCTGGTATGCTGCCTGTCATGGTAATTTGAATCTGCAGTATTTGCGTTCCCGTGTTCATTCGCACTGGTGAATCGCATAGCAGCAAATCCACTTTGACGAAATGGTATATGATCACCTCCGCGACCTGTTCTGTCTTCCGCTGTCATGATCGTAACTTGCATTGGGACGGAGACCTTTTCCTCCAATTCTTGCAGATATTGCAGTTTGATGTAGCGGGCTAGTTGTTTGTTTTTCGAGAAAATGGTGCCGGAGCTAAACAGTCGCACTTGCGTACTATCCACGTCATTCTCGTTAGGACAAGAAGGTTCTGAACTTGTCGCACCACAAATGACCCCACCAATGACATCGTTATTCAATACGGCCGCAATTTCTATGTCGTTGTTTACGCAATAATCCGCGAGTGCTTTTGCACCAAAGAGTCCCTGCTCTTCTGCAGTAGTCAACATGAACACAATGGTTCGTTCGAATTGATACTTAGCCATGGCTCGCGCCAATTCTAAAACCAAAGCGCTGCCACTACCGTTGTCTTCCATTCCGTGAGCATCACAATCTACATCGCAAGCTGTCGCACATCGGCTGTCAAAATGTGCTTCAATGATAACTATGCCCGCAGGTGTATTCGCTGCATCCACCGATGAACCAGGTAAAATAGCTACGATGTTTTTGTGTTTGTCCATGCCGCAGATATTACGTTCCCAGTTTAGGTAGCTCACCACCAATCTGTTGTTGTTGGCGTTACTGATACTTTGAAACTTTCCCAAAGCCCATGTGCGCGCGGCACCCATACCTGTTGTGGTAGAAAGCGTGTCCGCACCTGTGTTTCGAGTTTCGAATTCACTCATTCGCTCAAGGTAAGACCGGAGAGAATCTGGATTAATCGTGCCTTCAATTTCAAGGCTAATCTGATGAGGACTCAACGATTGAGTTGAGGCATAATCCCCTGGATTATAGTTGCCATCCAAAATATTGGCAGCAATGGGATTGCTAAAATGAACGTTGGTTTGTGCTATTGCTATACCATAGCACATTACGAAAACCAAAGGCAAGTACAAGTTTTTCATCATCAATAGATTAGTGGTGAAAATTAAGGATTAATGATCGGAAATGTTTCATCCCATACTTTGTGCCTGTACATTCGTCACCCAATTATGAGTGCAGAAAATCACCCATCGTCTTACAAGACCTTTTTATGGATTTCAAAGGCCGAGGCCATTTCCTATTTGTTGCTTCTGGGCATTGCAATGCCTTTAAAGTATATGATGGACATGCCGTTGATGGTCAAGTATGTGGGCTGGGCACACGGAGTGCTTTTTATGGCCTATATCGGACAGCTCCTATTTGTGAGTTATAAACTTAAGTGGAACGAAATCCGAATAGTCCTTGGATTTATTGCCTCATTATTGCCATTTGGTCCATTCGCATTTGAATGGCTTATCAACAAAGAGAAAATCTAGTTTGCTTTATTCGTAGCCGCGAATGATTTGCGAGCTGCCGTCAATCGACCATTGAGGTAAGTAGTTTCCTCATTGGTCATTCTTACCGCGGTCCATTCTTCTGGCAGTGGATTTCCATCAAAACTAGTGCGAGCATAGGCACTTAATAAACTTCCGTTGTCCTCAAAATAGAATTTGTAATTCCGATGACTCGGCCCCTGTTCAAAACCGTAATCCACGTTCGTGATTTCGTGTTCGCTGTAAAACAGGTTTCCGTTCTTGTCATAATACCAAGAATGCAGCTCCTTCAAATTTCCTGTTCCTGATATCTCCAATCTGGCTAGGGCCGTATCGTTTCCGCTAAGCTTATAAAAAATGGATCCTTTTACATCGCCTTCATTCCATGTGTCCGTTTCACTGAAATAAGACTCATCCATATCTACGATAGATTTGACGTCATCCATAGCGCTTTCTAAGGGCCCAAGGAGATATTCTCTGTTGCTCTCAGGAAGTTTATCTGCGATCGATTCTTGCTCGACAGGGTCTTGATTCTCAGTGCAAGCCACAAGAATGAAGCAAAACCCAAGCATGAGTAGTCTGGTTATATTCATGTCAGTAAGTCTTTTACGCGTTCAGCTATTTGAACCGCATTCGTGGCAGCTCCTTTTCTCAAATTATCAGATACCACCCACATATTTAAAGCATTTGGTCGAGTGGTATCCCTGCGTATTCTGCCTACAAAAACATCATCCTTTCCTTCCGCATATAAGGGCATAGGGTATGTATTAGTATCTGGCAAATCTTGCAGTTTTACGCCAGGAGTTTCCGCAATCAATTTTCGGATATCCTTGATTTCAAATGGCTTTTTGCATTCCACATTCACGGCTTCGCTATGACCTCCTCTTACGGGTACCCTTACTACCGTGGCAGTGACAAGAATGCTGTCATCTCCTAAAATCTTTTTAGTCTCATCTACCAACTTTTGCTCTTCGGTAGTGTACCCATCTTCTTGAAAATCACCTCCATGAGGTAAGCAGTTCATGTCAATTGGATACGGATATACCATCTCTACCTTTCGCTTTTCCCGTTCGCCATTCATCTGCTCAATAGCCGCCACTCCAGTACCAGAAACACTTTGATAGGTGGATACAACAATGCGCTCAATTCCATAATTACGATGAATTGGGAGTAAGGCCAAAACCATTTGTATGGTGCTACAATTTGGGTTTGCGATGATTTTGTCCTCCCTGGTTAACAGTGCCCCATTGATTTCAGGGACAATCAATTTTTTGTCGGCATCCATTCTCCATGCGGAAGAATTATCAATGACCGTGGTGCCAACTGCTGCGAATTTTGGTGCCCATTCCTTTGATGTAGAACCGCCTGCAGAGAATAAAGCAATATCAGGCTTCAGACTAACGGCCTGCGTCAATCCGATTACCTTGTGTTTCATGCCACCAAAGTCAATCTCTTGACCTACGGACCGTTCAGAGGCCACGCAGTATAATTCCGTAATCGGAAAACTACGCTCTGCCAGCACCTTCAACATCACTCGCCCCACCATGCCAGTGGCGCCTACAACTGCAATTCGCATGATTTAATGATTCTTTAATTCCAACCCAAAATTAGGATAATTACATTTGTTCGAATCCCACTAAACACAAGGGTTTTGAGGCAGGTACTATTTGTAATTTTTCTTGTTCCATTGGTTGGTTTCGCCCAAGTGAAAGACAATTTCTCCGATGGAAACTTTACCGCAAACCCAGCGTGGATTGGCGATGTTTCGGATTTTGAAGTTGATGCAAACCTGCAGTTACACCTCAATGCTGTGCCCCAAACAGATGAGTCTCACTTGAGCACGGCCCTTTCAATTCAAGCAATTTCTGAATGGGAATTTTATGTGTCAATGGGCTTCAATCCTTCTGGTAGCAACCTGTTTGACTTTCACTTTATGTCGGATTCAGCTGATTTGGAATCGGATCACAACGGCTATTTTGTAAGGGTGGGCGGTAGTGATGATGAAGTCAGCTTGTTTCTCAAATCCGGTGCTAGCGAGACCAAAATCATGGACGGTGCAGATGATCGAGTAAACCTGAGCTCTGTTGATATTTGGATTAAAGTGCTCCGATTCGCAAACGGGGATTGGAAAGTATATTCCCAATTAGAAAACGAATCAGAATATATGCTCGAAGGGGAAGTGAATGACTTAACACACACCAACTCCAGTTTTTCTGGTGTGTTATGCGATTATACTTCTAGTCGTTCTACCTTGTTTTGGTTTGATGACTTCGGATACAATCAGGCCCCTGAGCTTAAAGAGCTGACTGTAGTTGACTCGAATACACTGATTTTAGAGTTCGATGAAGCACTCTCACCTGCCAGTGCTTCGCAAGTTTCAAATTACAATGTCAACGATGGAATTGGCGCGCCTTCAACTGCCATAGTCTCAACTACCTCCCCTGAAATTGTTGAGCTAAATTTCACTAATTCATTTGCGCTAGTCAATAGCTACAACTTGACTATAACATCCATTGCTGACACTTTGGGTAATGTAAATGCCAGTCAAATAGGTTCCTTTCAATACTTGCAGTTTACCCCTCCCAGTTTTCAAGATATAGTCATTAACGAAATCATGGCAGATCCTTCTCCCTCGGTTGGTCTGCCAGAGATTGAATTCATAGAAATTTACAATCGCAGCTCATCTTATTTTGACCTTTCACTCGCGAGTTTTGGCGACCCGTCAACTATTGGATCTGTAACAACATCAGAGATCATTGCTCCATTGGAATACATCATACTCTGCGATGAAGAAGATACGGCAAGTTTTTCATCTTTTGGACGAGTTATTGGTCTGACTGCCTTTCCTGGTTTGAATAATGCTGGTGATATTATCTCTCTTTACGTTGATAGCATACTCATTGATAAAATAGCATACTCAAGCACATGGTATGGAGATGTTGATAAGGATGATGGCGGATATACCTTGGAACAAATCAACCCAACAAATCTATGCAATGGATTGACAAATTGGGTGGCTAGCGAAAACGCCAATGGCGGAACCCCAGGCCAAGAAAACTCCGTTTACGACACCACCCCAGACACGGAAAACCCCGAAATAATTGATTACGCGCTAGCGACCAGTTCAACCATCCAAATCTCATTTTCCGAGAAAATGGATAGTAGTTCATTAGCCAGTGCTACATATTCAATAGACAATGGATTAACGATTGTTTCAGTATCTATTTCGCCTGAGACTTTTGATTCAGTGACTTTGCAACTCTCAGCCCCAGCCGACTCAAGCGTGTTTTACACTGTAAGTATTAGCGCTGGGATCACTGATTGTATCGGCAACCCATTGGGTGCTCAAGGCCTCGAGATAGGTGTCGGATCAATTCCGAAGCCATCCGATTTGGTAATAACTGAAGTCTATCCAGACCCAGACGAAGCAAGCGCCCTGCCAGCCGCAGAATTTGTGGAAATCTATAATCGCTCAGATAAGTTGTTGAGATTGGAAGGTCTCTCTATTGCAGATCCCACATCCAGCTCGACCATCTTCACGATTACCCTACTTCCTGAAGAATACGCTATCATTTGTGATGACGGAAATGCGGCACTATTTGCCGATTATGGCAAGGTGGCAGCGGTTACTTCGATGCCATCCTTAAATAATGCCAGTGATTCTATTTGGATCATGAATGGATTAAATGCCATAGATGCAGTTTTCTACTCTGATAGTTGGTATGGCGATGAGGCCAAGGACGATGGAGGATTTACCTTGGAGCGCATTAACCCGAACAACCTCTGTGGGTTAACTGGCAATTGGAGCGCATCAAATGATCCAAAAGGTGGTACACCAGGAAGTGAAAACTCGGTAGCTGATTTTACTGACCCTGGTTTGCCAAAACTGATTTCTGGTTCATTCGAATCGTTATATCAGGTACGATTCGCTTTTGACAGAACCATGAATTCAGAATCACTGGAAAGCGCCATTGTTACTAGTAATGGGTCAGCATTAACCCTAGCTAATGTACCATCCAACTATACCTCTATCACCGCGGTCAGTGCCGGTTTCGAGAGAGGTGTTTCCTATACTTTCCTCATTGATTCACTTGCTGATTGTGTGGGAAATTCCTTGACAAATGCCTCCATTGAGCTGTATTTACCAGCCTTGGATGATATCGTAATCAATGAGGTGCTTTTCAATCCTAGGGGATCAGGAACAGACTTTGTGGAATTATTCAACCATAGTGATTTTGACATCAATCTTGAAGGTTGGAGTCTGGCTTATTATGACACCAAAGACAGTTTACGATTCAACACCATTTCTGAAACTGCTTTGGTTTTGAGAGCTGGGGAATACATTGCTTTGAATGAAGACAGTGCAGACCTGTTTCAAAACTACCCTCAAAGTGCGCCCGATCGTTATTTTACCATGAACTTACCAACCTATGCGAATGACGCAGGTTCGGTCATTTTGTACGACCAACTGGGCGAATTGCTGGAACAGTTTGAATACTCAGAAGATCTCCACTTTGCATTGATTGATGTGACTGATGGCGTTTCATTGGAGCGGCTGGATGCTTCTCGATCGGTAGATGATTTAGGGAATTGGCACAGCGCCAGCAGCACAGACAACTATGCCACGCCTGGATATTTAAATTCCCAAGACTATCCGATTAGCAAAGCAGAAGAGGAGTTCTACTTGAGTGCCGATTATATCTCTCCAGATAATGACGGATATCAAGATGTAGTGAACATCGATTATATTTTGGATGGCCCTGGAAATTTGGCTACCATCAACATATACACCGACAAAGGAGTGCTCATTCGCGAATTAGTAAGCAACTTACCTCTTGGTAATGCTGGCAGTATAACGTGGGATGGCACCAACGGACTAGGAGAAAAAGCCAGAACCGGAATCCATGTAATTCTCATCGAAACCTTTGACTTAGACGGGAACCGGTCGCAATATCGCTTACCTATAGTTGTCGCAGCTCGACTTTAGCATCCATTCAAGCAACTCAAATGCCACATATGTTTTGTGTGCTAAGTTAGTATAACCGCGCACCCATTCTTTGAACTACGCTTCATGTGCATAGCTACTTTCTCACAAAATTCAGTTTATCGAAATGGAAATCGCCATTCGGCAAGTCGATTGTGAAGGCATTAATTTTATCGAGTTTAACATCAAAACGAATCAAACCATAAGTCAAAAAAGGATCATTATGGTCAAATCGATATACATGATCATCCCAAGGAGTCAGGTAGCCTGAAAAAAGTTCTTTCGCAGGGTTCAATGACAGAATCAACTTTCCATCTTCAAGCATGACTGTGGCTTCGCCATACATTTCGTCTTCATATACACCAACATAGTCTTCTTTGGGAAGCATCTTCGGTGATTTCACCTTGCCTTTCAATCGCTCAAGTTTGTCCTTCTCTTGCCTCTCCTTCCCTTTCTCTTTAAACTCTAAAAACTGTGGCGCCCACTTCTCATAGTCATTACCATTAGCCCAATCCAATGTTGCATACATCATCATTGATGGCACGGAGCTCATGTCGTTAGTCAAAATCACCACCGCTAAATCATCCGTTTCGCTTACCGCAACTTTGGTAATATATCCTGGCAATCCACCCCCATGATGAGCAATTTTCTTTCCATCGTAATCCATTAAAAACCAACCTAGACCATACCCTTTAAAATTGGTGTCGTTTGTTTTGTCAAATTTTCCTGTGCCCAGCGGTGTGTGCAAACTCCAAATCTTGCGAATGGATGCTTCCGAGAGCAGTGTGTCGCCATTCACTATTCCGCCATCGAGCCAAAAATTCAGCCACTTGACCATGTCAGCAGTGCACGAATTTAACGCTGCCGTTGCTCCGCTGTTATTGTAGCTTAGCATGAAAATTTCTTCTCCGTCAATGTTTGGCTTAGCGATGTTTTTGTCCTTTGAAAAAACCTCAAAATCTGAGGTGGTACGGTTCATTTCTAAAGGCTCAAGAATGCGCGTTTTCACAAAATCGTCCCATGTCGTGCCGCTTGTAACCTCGATTAACTCGCCCGCAGTCATGAACATCAAGTTTTGATACCCAAAGGATTCTCGGAATCCATGTGTTAACGGTCTTACGCTCAATCTCTCAATCGCTTCTTTGCGAGAATAGTTGGAGCCATACCATAGCAAATCGCCATCGAATGTGAGCAAACCACTTCGATGACATAGTATGTCCTCCACGGTAATATGCTCAGTCACGTATTCATCTTGAAGCTTAAACCACGGCAAATGCTTGACCACAGGATCTTTCCAGCCCAGCTTACCCTCTTCCACAAGCATAGCAACAGAGGCTGCAGTGAATGCCTTGGAAAGACTTGCTATGGCATACATCGTTTCAGCGTCTGGGGCTGACTGATCTTCATTAGATTTTGAGCCGAAACCCTCGCTTAAAATCACCTTTCCATCTTTGACCACCGCCATCGAAATGGAGGGTAGGTCAAAATCATTCTGTGCTTTTTCAATAATGGAGACAAACCCAGTAGTATCCAGCTGAGCGTGTGCAAACGCAGAAAAAAGGAATAAAAATAGCGCGGCAGTAATTTGTCGAAGCATCATCCAAAGTTTATTTTGGCTAAAAGTAAGCCACTGCACTAAACTCCGAATCTATTCGACTGCACTATTGAATGATGAGCTGTTTGAGCATCGATTGTGTGTCGTCCGAATACCTCATGAGGTAAGTTCCTTTAGCAAGGGTTGACACATTTAGCTCAGTCAGTTTGCCGCTGATTGTTTCGCTCAACACCAACTTTCCATTGGCATTTAAAAGTTCCACTTTAGCGTTTGCTTCTGGAGTGTTTGCCAACTCAATCTGTACACCATTCTGAGCGGGATTCGGATAAACAAGGAATGAAGATTCATCAACATCCTCGACTCCTTGTGGAATGGTAATAACGAAAATTGAAACAACGCCTTCGCATCCATATTCATCAGTAACTGTAAGCGACCAAACACCCGATTTCCATGTGGTCACCTCGGGGTCATCATCTCCATTACTCCATAAATAGGACTGATAGCCAAGGTCGGCAGTGAGCTTTGTCTTAAAACTGCTGGTATAGCTCTGTGTAATATTTGGCATGGGAGGGTCGTGGAATATTACCTCCAGCGTATCACTTGCCAAGCAGCCAATACTATTCGTTACTGTGAGATAATATATCCCATCTTCCATGACAGAAAAACCAGTGGTATCAGAAACGGATGCCCAACCTGGGCTATCCCAGATATAGTTTATAAAATTTGTACTTGTTCCAAACTCTAGCGTGTCACCTTCGCAACCATGAGCGGGATTGCCCGGGTAAAAATCAATTTCGGGTAATGGAACCACTTCTAACCAACCAGTGTCTGCCTTTACGCATCCTGTTGCCGTATCTGTCATGGTCACCATCACAAGACCAGTGGTTGTTTTGTTGATGATGCTGCTCGTTGATCCATCCATCCAAGAAAACAAGCATGAGCTGCAAATTCCAGCATAGCTCCGAGTCTGACCCTCACAAATGGTGTCATCTGCTATGGTGCTTATCGGTCCGGGAATTACCGTAATATTCATTTTGGCAGTTGCCCCACATAATGTGCTTGGGTCATACGCTGTAACCACATAAATGCCATTTTGAGTAGCTGTAATTGTTGCTGTTGAATCCCCTGTGTTCCAAGCAAAGTTGACTCCCGATGAATTGGATGTTGCTGTTACGGTTGTCTGCCCACCCTCACAAAACGTGGTGTCGGCAGGAAGCGGGTTAATGGTTGGTTTGTCCGGTCCATAACACCCGTGAATACTGAATGTAACGTCAGGATACTGGACGTTTACGCAGCTATTATCGGTGATGTCTGTCCATGAGGTGCACCCTGCATTCCAAGATCCGCCTGGGTTCTCCCATTTCGCTTCTTCACCATAGCCGCTATTCTCTAAATACCAATACCATACTCCTTGATCGATGATGTAGTTCTTACGTGCTGAAGCTGCCAACCAATATGATCCCGCTGACAATTGTAATGGGGTGTTCCATACTGCGGTGATAGCGCCATCGCCATCTTGGTCCAGATTTACTTGAAACACATTAGTGTAAACCGATGAACCTATCGCTCCATTGTTGTTCTCATAGATGGTAATGTTCATCCCTGCAGAATCTGGTGATGTCACATTATAGAATCCGTATATTTTAATGGAATCGATATACCAAGTGTCTCCGCTTGGAACATCAAAATCATCTGCAATGCGACAGTCATTACCATTAAATAGGTTTTCGAAATCCTGAGCCACTAAACCGTTTGTCGTGGCATTTTGAGTTTGGTCGAACAAGTTGACCTGCGCCTTCGCTGCGCTTTGGGATAAAAATGAAATTAGAATCAGTAGGTATAGGTGTTTCATATAATTAAGACTATCACACAACCGAAATGGTTGTTAGCACGTTTAAAAGTATCACAAAAAAATGGAGGCTTCCTTTAAGGAGCCTCCATTTCTATGCTTGAGCATAGGGTCTAGTTTAGTGTCTTAAGATTTGAACAGACTCCATTCCTGACTCCGAGCGAACATTCAATAGATAAAATCCACTAGGTATATTACTTAAGTCAAGTTGTTCGGTATTACTTAGAGCTGTTTGAGTCAGTACGATGCGGCCCGTAGCATCCACCAATTCTAATTGTCTTGCTGATTGTGAACTTTCAGTCCATTGAACATTTAGGAATGCATCCGTTGGATTTGGGAAGACTTTCAATCCATCATTGTTAGCCTCCTCAATTCCCGAAGGAATAACTGTGACAAAAATTGTCGTCACTCCCTCACAACCGAACGAATCGGTTACAGTAACTGAATACTGACCATCTGAACTTACTGTTGTCTCGGAGTCATCGTCCCCATTACTCCATAAATAGGATTCAAAACCTTCACCTGCCTTCAATTTAGTGTTAAACGAACCTGTAATGCTCGTGCTGATTGTAGTAGTGGGCAAAGCTTTCACCTCCACCGAAACTGAATCAAAAGCCTCGCATCCAAGCGCAGTGGTAACGGTGACGTAGTAATCTCCAGCATTTAGAACAATAATGGCATTACTATCTGAACCTATAGACCATTGGTATGTGTCGTAGGCATTGACTACGCTTATGACCCCTGTATCTCCATCACAAATATAGAATCCAGAGTCTGGACTCATTGTTGGCGGAGTGGCAACTTCAGCCTCTAACCATGCACTATCCAATTGACTGAAGCAACCTGTTGAAGCATCTACAACCTGAATAGTATGCCAACCACCTTGGCTAGTATTATAAAAGGGGGTTATCGCTGTATCGCCATCCCAAACATATTGACACAAACCCGTGCAAGCGGAGCCACTGGCGTCAAAAAAACCAAGGTCGCCCTCACAAACCGTGTCATTTTCAACATCAGCTAGTTCGGGGTTTTCATTTACCAAAATAGATGACCTGAACAGCGATGCGCAGTTCGTTGTAGTATTTGTGACGGTAATCGTGTACTCCATAGTGGAATCCACCGTTACTGAATTTACTGTTTCTCCCGAGCTCCATTGATAAGAAACATTGGAGGTATTGGGATTCAAGTTAATCGTCACGGAGTTGCCCTCACAGATCGCAGTATCTTCTATAAAACCAGTCAATTGTGGCGGGTTAATACATCCATAAAGCTGAAAGTTCGCGCTGGAATCTGTAATTGATGATATGCATGTGAATAGCGGCTGCCAAGAGGTACAGACCGCATAGCCGCCCCCGGGATTATACCAATGCATTGGATTTACTGTTTCTAAGGCGTTAATCCTTGCCCAATACCAAGGGAACGTGCTGGTGTCAATTTTTACCGATAACCAATATGTGCCTGCTTCCAAAAAAATCGGGTCATCTTCAAAAAATGGCTCTAGATCCCCATCGTCATTATAATCTCCATCTTGAACCCTTCGCGTTTCTACAACAGCATCTGGCTCGCCATTGTCATCAGAATAAATCGTTACAACGGTTGGAGTATTTGTATCTGGAGTCGCGTTATAAAACCCTTGAGCACGTACAGAATCTATCCGCCACACTTGACCACTCGGAATGGTAAAGTCATCGGCACCTTCCGTATTAAACTGAGCACTTGTTGCAGTGGTGTGTTCGCGGCAAAGAATACCACCTGTAGTGACGCTATCTGTTTGATCATAGAGCAATACCTGCGCATCCGCAGCGAAAAACGAAAACAAAGAAATAAAGAGTACTAGTTTTTTCATAGCATGATGTATTTAGTTAATCGGAGATACGATCAAATTTATCGATAAATGTAATACATGACATGGATGCCAGCATTTGTGTTTTTTCTAACGTTTTTGTCTATAGCACATGAAACAACTTATTGCTATTAATTGCTAACGAATTGAATCAAATGAATAAAAATCAATTTTCAAATTTATCTTCGCCCGACTTGAATTGCCCCTGGTGTCAGAAGCGCTCGTAATCATACCGACATACAACGAAAAGGAAAACATTGAGAACATGGTTCGCAAGGTGTTTTCTCTTCCTGCCGATTTTCATCTTTTGATCGTAGATGATGGGTCGCCAGACGGCACGGCCAATATCGTTAAATCGCTGATGGCTGAATTTCCTGATCGCCTGCACATTGCCGAACGAAGCGGAAAACTGGGACTAGGCACGGCCTATATCCATGGTTTTAAATGGGGCTTGAAGCGCGATTATCAATTCTTTTTTGAGATGGATTGCGATTTCTCTCATAATCCAGATGATCTTATTCGATTGTACATAGCAGCCAAAGATGGAGGAGCAGATGTTGCCATTGGATCTCGATATGTAAAAGGTGGCAAGGTGGATAATTGGCCCATTGGCCGAATCTTAATGTCCTACTTCGCTTCAGTTTATGTCCGATTGGTGCTTTGGATGAACGTGATGGATACCACCGCAGGGTTCAAGTGCTATCGAAGACGAGTTTTGGAAACCATAGATTTAGACGGAGTGCAATTTGTTGGCTATGCTTTTCAAATTGAAATGAAATACCGCGCTTGGCGGAAGAAATTTAACTTGGTCGAGGTGCCCATCACCTTTACAGACCGCATTGCTGGCGCTTCAAAAATGAGCACAGGCATTTTCAAGGAGGCATTCATCGGAGTGCTACAAATGAGATTTAAGATATGAGTAAAATCCTAATTAAGGATGCCACCATCGTCAATGAAGGGCGATCATATAAAGGTGGCGTATTGATCGATGGACAAAAAATCGCGGACATTTTTGAGGGCGATTGTCCTGAAATGGCCGATACAAAAGTCATCGAAGCGGTTGGATTGCTGCTAATCCCTGGGGCCATTGACGATCAAGTCCATTTTCGCGAACCGGGATTAACCCATAAAGCGGAGATTTATACAGAGGCAAAAGCTGCAGTGGCGGGCGGTGTAACCAGTTACATGGAAATGCCAAATACAAATCCGCAGACCACCGTTCAGTCAGAATTAGAAAAGAAATTCGATCGAGCTTCTGATTGCAGTTTGGCGAACTATTCTTTCTTTTTTGGGGCTACCAACGACAACCTAGATGAGGTTTTAGCCACCGATCAAAACAATGTTTGTGGCATCAAAATATTCATGGGGTCATCAACAGGAAATATGCTGGTGGATGACGAGCAAACGCTGAGTAATATTTTCTCAAAAACGAAGCTACTGATCGCCACGCATTGCGAGGACGAAGCCACTATTCGAGCGAATAGTGCGGATTTTAAGGCTCGTTTTGGGGATGATGTTTCATTTAAATATCACCCAATCATTCGTAGCGAAGAAGCCTGCTATCTCTCTTCAAGCAGAGCCGCGGCACTTGCCACAAAGTATGATGCGCGACTGCACATTTTACACATCAGCACCGCCAAGGAATGTGGATTGTTTCGAAACGACATCCCACTAAAGGAAAAACGAATTACGGCAGAGGCCTGTATTCACCATTTATGGTTCAATGATTCGTTTTACGACACAAAAGGTTCACTGATCAAGTGGAACCCAGCCGTCAAAACCGAAAAGGATCGCTTGGGAATTTGGGAAGCTTTGCTTGATAATCGAATTGATGTTATCGCCACAGATCACGCACCACATACCATAGAGGAAAAAAGCGGCAAATATTGGACTGCGCCCTCTGGCGGGCCACTTGTACAGCATTCTATTTTAGCCATGATGGATTTTGTGAAGCAGGGTAAAATCACCCAAGAAAGAATGGTGGAAAAAATGGCGCATGCTGTTGCGGATGTGTTTCAGATACCAGATAGAGGTTATATTCGAAAGGGATATTTTGCTGACTTGGTTTTAGTAAACCCAGCGCAAGGAACGCAAGTAACTAAAGAGTCCTTGCTCTACAAATGCGGATGGTCACCATTTGAAGGCCATACTTTTTCAAGCAGCATAGAAACCGTTTTTGTGAGTGGACATCAAGCATATCACCAGGGTGCATTCGATAAATCTAAAAAAGGCCACGCACTGACTTTTGCGAGATGAGATTAATCCAGGCATTGTTTCTTTTGGTGATCCTTGCCGGTTGCGGGGGCGATAAAATTCGTGAGGTTCCGGATGGAGTCATTAGTAGAGACACCATGGTAATGGTTCTGGCCGAAACTCACATTATCAATGCAAAATTTCAGCATCGCGAAGCACGAAGAATGAAATTTACAGACTTGCTTAAAGTAGAGCAATTGGCTATGTATGATAGCCTCGGCATTTCCGAAGAAAAGGTTAATCGCAGTATGAAATTCTATTTGGAGGATTATGGCGAAATGCAAAAACTACACGACCAAGCCATGAATATTATCAGCGAACGAATGGCTTTGCTGAAAACACAAAAACCTCAACTTGAGGGAAGTGAACCCGAAGAATTAGAAATCAACCCTGCCGTTGATGCTATCCAGCATTTGGAGTAACTGAGGCTAACTAGCTTTCTCTTTTTTGTACTGATCAACCATCTTTTTTATAGCCGATTTAACCGGCATAAACTCAAAGCCCATAGCAACGGCTTGTTCGTTACTATAAACCGCTGTTCGATAAGCAGAATCAATATTTTGACTGGTGATGGATAAGAAATTGATTCTGAGCGCTTCCAGCATCATTAACAACAGCTGACCAACCTTGGCTAGAGATTTAGGTATGCCAATCTTAGGTGTTCTGCTTCCGAACGCATCAGTGCAATGACCAAAAAATTCTTTAAAGCTGAGGTTTTCCGCAATCAACAAATAGCTGCCATTGAACCACGCCTTTTCCATGCCTTCCAAGCAAAATCGCGCAATGTCATCCGCTCCAACAAATCCGTTGGATCCACTAGGATATAAGGTCATTCCATTTTCGCAGGATAGAATAATCGTAGTGCTGCTTTCTCCCCAGTTTCCTGCGCCCACTACTAGACCAGGGTTAACTATAAGTGCGTTTAATCCTTCTTCTCTTCCACGCCAAACTTCTAACTCTGCATATCGCTTACTTAAACTATATCCTGAGTGACCTTTGTCTGTCGTCCAAGCGCTTTGTTCTGTTAAGTATCCATCCACCCACACATCTCCGATGGCTGCGGTAGAGCTTATGTAACATAGCCGTTGAACACCCAGTTCAAGGCAAGCATTAACAATATTGGCTGTTCCACCTGCATTTACTTCAACCAATCTATTGGTAAGTAAGGGATCAAAAGAAACCATGGCGGCACAGTGATAAACCTCTTCGCAATCAGCCATCGCACTTTTTAGTCCGTATGGGTCTGATATATCCCCTACCACGTATTCGAGGCGCTCATGACTTAAACCGTTGTAGTCAAGTGCATTTTTAATGACCTGTCGGTTGGAGTTTTCTCTTACAAATACACGCACATTGTTTCCCGCCCGTAGAAGCCGAATAAGCATGTGGGAGCCTACAATCCCTGTGGCTCCTGTAATGAAAACTTGCATGGCTTATAGGCTCATTTCAGGAATCTCTCCCTCAATGATCAATCGGCCTTCGGTTGCCGCTTGTATTTCTTCAACGCTGACTCCCGGTGCGCGTTCGAGTAATTTAAACCCTTTTTCAGTTATCTCTAAAACCGCAAGATTGGTAACTACCTTGGTTACGCACTTAGTTCCTGTCAGTGGCAAGGTGCATTGTCTTAGCAGCTTTGATTCGCCCTTTTTGTTCGTATGCATCATTGCCACGATGATATTCTTTGCAGAGGCCACTAAATCCATGGCGCCACCCATGCCCTTTACCATATATCCCGGTATCTTCCAATTAGCGATATCGCCTTGGTCACTCACCTCCATAGCTCCTAATACAGTAAGGTCTACGTGTTGCCCTCGTATCATAGCGAAACTGGTGGAAGAGTCGAAATATACCGCTCCCGGCATAGCTGTGATCGTTTGTTTTCCAGCATTGATCAAGTCTGCATCTTCTTCGCCTTCAATGGGAAAAGGTCCCATCCCTAACATCCCATTTTCAGATTGAAACTCTACGTCAATACCGTTTGGGATATAATTGGCAACAAGCGTTGGAATTCCAATGCCCAAGTTCACATAATATCCGTGTTTTAGTTCTTGCGCGATGCGTTGTGCTATTCCGTTTTTGTCTAGTGCCATGTTATTTCGTTCTTACCGTTCGTTGTTCGATCCGCTTTTCGAAATGATCTCCTTGATAAATGCGCTGAATGAAAATGCCTGGAGTGTGAATTTCCATAGGATCTAATTCTCCTGCCGGAACCAATACTTCTACTTCAGCCACAGTAATTTTACCAGCCATAGCCATAGCATGATTAAAATTCCTAGCTGTTGCCTTAAAAATTAGATTGCCCGCAGTATCCCCTTTCCATGCCTTCACAAAGGCAAAAGAAGCATCAAAGGCATGTTCTAAAATATGCGGCTTACCATCAAACCAGCGAACCTCTTTTCCTTCGGCTACTTCGGTTCCATATCCGGCAGGAGTAAAAAAAGCAGGGATTCCGGCTCCGGCCGCTCTGCAGCGTTCTGCCAATGTTCCTTGTGGAATCAACTCAACATCTAATTCTCCACTGAGCATTTGTCGTTCAAATTCTTCGTTTTCGCCCACATAAGACGATATCATCTTCTTGACTTGGCGACTTTCTAAAAGCACTCCCAACCCAAAGCCATCTACACCTGCGTTATTAGAAATACAGGTTAAGTTCTTTGCTCCATTTTTACGTACTGCAGCGATGGAATTTTCAGGAATACCACAAAGGCCAAAGCCACCAAACATGATGGTCATGCCGCTTTCAATTCCTTTGATCGCTTCTTCTGCGTTCGCTACTTGTTTGTTTAGTGCCATAGGTTAGTCTGAAAAAAGGTCATCGCCAGAACCACTCTTAAATGGATCGGTTTGACTATTTACTTGTCTGCAATCGAAGTTAACGTTTTTGAGGCTTTCAGGCATATCAAAAGGCCTTGTGCTTACTCCCAATTTTTTATCTGCCCAAACCTTCTTCATGTAATAACACCAAATAGGAAGCGCTGTATTGGTGCCCATACCATCGTTGGTATATAAGAATCGCACACTTCGATCCTCAGCACCTACCCAAACCCCTGTAACTAAGTCGGGCACAACCCCCATGAACCACCCATCCGAGTTGCCTTGTGTTGTTCCGGTTTTGCCTGCTATTTCTATATTTCCAGGGATGTTGTCGTATTCTCTATCGGGTCGATCAATGCGCATTCTGACCCCGGTTCCCTGTTCGATTTTTCCGCCCGGACCGCGAACCCAAGTAGTTACTCCGCGCATTAAGTCTATGGTTTTATATGCGGTCTCTTCACTCATCACATCCTTTTCATCTTGATCTGCTTCATAAATGATGGCTCCCGTATTGTCTTCGATTCTCAAGAGGTAAATAGGGTCCATTCGCCTTCCTTTGTTCGCAAAGGTGCTATAGGCCGAAGTCATTTCATACACGCTCAAATCTGCCACTCCAAGTGCAAGTGAAGGAACAGGGTCTATGAATGATTCTATTCCGCACCTATGAGCGTACTCCGCTGCCGCTTCTGGCGAAAACTTAGTCATAATCCAGGCCGTGACATTATTCAATGAAGCCGCCAATCCATACTTTAGGGTTAAAAGTTCCCCCGAGAATTCATGAGAATTTCGCGGACACCAATCCTTTTGCAAATCATAATCTTCTTTCTGAAAACAATACTCAATGTCCGGTACCTCATGACAAGCATCAATTCCTGACTCCATGGCCAAAGCATATACGAAAGGTTTGAATGTCGAGCCAACCTGCCTCTTCGCGGTTTGAACGTGATCATAAGCGAAATAATGGTGGTTAATGCCACCAACCCACGCTTTAATTTGCCCCGTATGCGGGTCTTGACTCATAAGTCCAGCCTGCAAAAAACTTTTGTAATATTTAATGGAATCATCTGGAGACATCGTTGTGTCGATGGTCCCTTGCCAACTAAACACCTTCATAGTTCGGGGTGTATCAAAGACAATGTCTACTGAATCTTCTGGTACCGCTCTGATCATTTCATCTTCTCCACATTCTGGTGCTTTACAGACCCAATAGTCTTTACCATCAACACTTTGCTTACTCACGAAACTCCCTCTTCTGTGGCAATGATGACATTCTTTTCCTGTCATTATTCTGTATCTCATCGTTCGTTTTCGTGCCGTGCTCATCACGCTTTCAATTTGCTCATCGCTCAGGCTTTTGAAAGGAAAATTCTCCTCTTTTTTATATCTCTTTAAATCTCTCTTTAGTTTTTTAGCAAAATCGTTTTGCAGATACTCTTTCAAATATCGCTCTACAGCATATTCCGCGTATTGCTGCATCCGGCTATCGATGGTGGTATAAATTTTAAGCCCATCTGTATAAATATTGTAGCGATCTCCATTGGGTTTGGATAATACATACTCATCCGTTCCTTCTATTTTTTCGTTGAGTATTGAGGTTAATCTGGCCCGTAGCGTTTCTCTGAAGTATGGCGCTATTCCCTCACTATGGTCCACCACTTGGTAGTCTAAATCTAAGGGTAACTGTTTTAACGAATCGAATTCAGTCTGCGTGATCACCTCATTTCGAAGCATTTGCCCAAACACAACATTTCGCCTAAATAGAGTTGTGTCTGGTCTACGGATGGGGTTGAATAGGGATGGGTTTTTTGCCATACCCGCCAACATAGCTGCTTGGTGGATTTTTAAAGAATCGGGCGAGGTATTGAAATACACCGATGCCGCAGAGTTGATGCCCACGGCATTATTAATGAAGTCGAAGCGATTGTAATACATCGCGACAATCTCTTGTTTGGTGTAATAACGCTCCAATTTAGCTGCAATCACATACTCCTGAATCTTTTGCTTGATGGCTACAACAATGTTGTTTGAACGCTTTTCAGTAAAGACCATTTTGGCCAATTGCTGGGTGATTGTGCTACCACCGCCACGTGTGCCGAGCATAACCACGGCCCTTATGGTTCCTAAAAAATCAATGCCTGGGTGATCATAATATCGCTCATCTTCTGTAGCAACAAGCGCATTCACCAAATCGGATGATAAGTCTTGAAAATCAGCGTTGGTGCGATTTTGAAAAAAGTACTTACCCAAAACCTTTCCGTCAGAACTGCAGATGACACTGGCCAGGTCGCTTTTCGGGTTTTGAAGATCTTCAACCGTAGGCATTTTACCTAACCAACCTAAGTCTGCAGCAATAAATAACCCAATAAATGCGATTGTTCCGAGTAAAACGAGAGACCAGAACCAGATGATATATTTCTTCATGTCAGCGAGTTACGCAAGTTAGTCGTTCATCTTTTTGATGAGGAGACCCATGTCATAAATTTCGTGAACAGTATCGGATCTCATTGCGTGCTGAATTTCGAAATTGTAGGTTCCACTAATGGGGAACGGTTGATTTATTTTAAACAGTATCTGGTTATCAAGTATGTCTCCAAGCCCGCTCCCCAGCCAACGACCGCTTGGTTCGGCAAGTGGGCAATCTACTGTATCCACCATATAGGTGTTGTTTGGGTAGAACGTTTTGAAATACACAATCAGGTTTCGATAGCGATAGTCTCCACTGTGTCGAAGTTGTATAAAGTATGCATAGGAACTTGTAGTGTCCAACACATCCACACTCATTTTGACCGGATCATCGAAGGCCCATTTTGCATTACTAACTTCCCTTGTTTGATTGATCAGAGCCTCTTCGGTGCAGCCAGCCAAAAGCAGGGTTATTAATACGATGCCCGCTAGTCTCATTTCTTGGGTCCTAAAGGTTTTCCTGAATTAGGCCGATTGCGGTTTGGCCCCTTTCGTTTCTTTTTCTTTTTGGGTCTATTATTACCGCCTTTCCGATCAAATCGAGTGAGGTCGTCTTCCCCTACTGCGTTTTCAAAAGAAGGTTCTATCTCCACAACTTCCGTGTAACTGAACCCTTTCAAATCTTCCACTTCCTTGCCCTTCTCGTTCATCGCCATGACCTCTTTGACTCGGTCAATTTTCATCGGAATGAATTCATTTGGCGCGCTTGCATAAGCATACCACATCATGCCTTTGAAGATGTCGCTTTTCATATGGAAGGCCACACCTTTTTTCGTTTTCAACTTGATTTTCGGGCTTGGAAATTCTTGGATAGCATCCACATAAGAATCCAATTCATAATTCAAGCAGCACTTTAGCTTACCACACTGACCTGCCAATTTCATCGGGTTTATACTCAACTGCTGATAGCGAGCCGCTGACGTTGAAACTGTTCTAAAATCAGTCAACCAAGTGCTGCAGCACAATTCTCGGCCACATGAACCAATGCCACCGACTCGACCGGCCTCTTGTCTGGCGCCTATTTGCCGCATATCAACACGGGTTCGGAACTGATCCGCTAACACCTTTATCAATTGCCGAAAATCTACTCGCTCTTCTGCGATGTAGAAAAAAGTTGCTCTGTTTTTATCCGCTTGGTATTCGACATCACTCAGTTTCATTTTTAACTTGAGGTCCCGAACAATTTTTCTGGTTTTGACTAGAGTTTCTCGCTCGTATGATTGAGCATCCCTCCACATTTCAATGTCTTCTTCCGTGGCTTTTCGATATACTTTTCTAACCTCTTTGCTGTCCGGTTTTATCTTGTATTTGCGCATTTGAAAAGGCACCAAGTCACCTGTAAGCGAAACAACACCTACATCAAAACCAGTAACGGCTTCTACTGCCACGGTATCACCTACACCAACTTCAATGTTATCGCTGTTTCTAAAAAACTCCTTTCGCGTGTTTTTAAATCGCACTTCGATAAATTGGGGCTCATCCATGGAACCCCTTTGCATTCCTGCTAACCAATCAAATACCTCTAACTTGTTGCATCCTGAAGTGCCGCAATTTCCATTGCTTTTGCACCCTGCTGGTGTTGTGCCGCAACCGCCTCCTGTTCCACAATTCTTACATGCCATGTTGCTTGACTTTAATCAACAAACCTATCGAATTTCGTGTCTCCATTTTTAGCAAATCCTGAATTGTAGAGGTCATGCGGTTGCCACCGATTTTTTACCTGCATGAATCATTCTGATGGCGCTGATACTTGTGTCAAACCAAACTATTTTTTCATTCACATTTCGCTCGATGTGAAACGAAGTTTCTTCCAATAAATCCAAAAACCCAGCAATATTCGCGGTGTTAATGAAGGGCGAAAAATCCTTAAAAAACTTAGCTTCTTCTCCTTCCATTGGAATAGAAATTTGCATCCAGCCCATGCGGTAACAGCGATCCAGCACCTTCAGCGCTGAGCTGCAGAACTGCTTTTGAGAGTCCCGCGACCTTCGAGCCATTTTCTCGCTCCATCGATAAAGGCCCGCCACATCTCGACTATACGCCATCCGCATCCAACTTTTAAACTCTTCTAACCAAGGGTCGTCTGCATGGTTTAACTCTTTCATTGCATGAGCGATGTTGCCCTCCGCTCGGAAAGCAATATTTCTGGCTTCAGCCTCACTTATCTCCGCTCGCTGCGCGAGAAACTGACACAAATCTTCCTCTTCTAAATGGTCTTCCCTAAAAATTTGCACCCGAGAAATAATAGTGGGAAGAAGCTTGGATGGGTTTTCTGATACCAACACAAACAAGGTCTTTTCCGTAGGCTCCTCCAAGTTTTTTAAAATCTTATTGGCAAATGAATCATTCATTTTGTCCGCATGCCAAATGATAAAAACACGATACCCTCCCTCAAATGAACGAAGCGCTAATTTTTTTCGCAGTGCAGCGCTTTCAGCCTCGCCAATGAAGCCTTGTTTGTTTTCAATATCGATGGCTTGGCACCACTCAATCAAGCTTAAATATGGGTTTTCTGACAAAGTTTCTCTCCACTCTGTCATGAAACTATCCGAATGGCGGTGTTCGGGCTTCTTCACCGTTTTGTTTCCATTCACAGGAAAGATGTAATGCACATCGGGATGCACAAATGATTGTGTTTTTGTGCATTCGGGGCACTCTTCACAAGGGTCACCACCTTGCGGATTTTCGCACATCAAGCACTGAACTAGATAAAGCGCCAAGGCTAAAGATGAGCCTCCCTCGTTGCCATGCAAGAGCATCGCATGCGGAACGCGCTGCTCATTCACCATTTGGCGAAAGACGTTTTTCAATTCACTTTGTCCGGGTATATCCTTTTCTGTCATCTGCTGGTTTTCAGCTTGAGGGCATAAAGTTAATTTTGCCGCCCAAATATTCACCTATGACCTCTTTTGATTCTTTCGATTTTAATGGCAAACGCGCTTTGATTAGAGTTGACTTCAACGTTCCGTTGAATGATAAGCAAGAAGTAACAGATAACACTCGAATGGTGGCGGCCCTGCCAACCATCAATCACATTCTATCTCAAGGCGGTTCAGTTGTATTGATGTCTCATCTAGGTCGTCCAAAAAATGGTCCGGAAGAAAAATTTTCATTGAAACACTTAGTAGGGCCTTTGAGAAAGCTCCTAAACAAGCCTGTATTATTCGTGGATGATTGCATTGGCGATGCTTCCGTAAAAGCTACTTCCGATATTAAATCCGGAGAAATCATTCTCTTGGAGAACCTCCGCTTTTATCGGCAGGAGACAAAGGGCGATGCTGAATTTGCGAAGCAATTGAGTCAACATGGTGATGTATATGTAAACGATGCCTTTGGCACTGCGCATCGCGCGCACGCTTCTACGGCCATTATTGCAAAACATTTTAGCAATAAATTTTTTGGGCGATTATTAAGTGCCGAGGTAGAAAACGCTCAACGCGTGCTTGATCATTCCGAATCACCATTTACAGCCATTATCGGTGGAGCCAAAGTCAGTAGTAAGATTGAGGTCATCACCAACCTATTGGACAAAATTGATCACTTGATTATTGGTGGTGGAATGGCGTATACATTCATTAAGGCGCAAGGCGGATCCATTGGAAACTCCTTGGTTGAAGATGATTATTTGGAAACGGCACTGGAAATCCTTGAGGCTGCTAAAGCGAAAAACGTCAGTATTCACCTTCCAGAAGACTCTGTGTTAGCGGATGGGTTTAGCAACGAGGCAAAACGCATGGTCGTCTCTTCCGATGCGATCGAAGAAGGATGGATGGGTTTAGATGTAGGCGAAAAAGCATTAATGGATTACTCGAACGTGCTTGCAAAAAGCAAGACCATCCTTTGGAATGGACCTGTAGGCGTGTTTGAATTTTCAAACTTTGCTATGGGCACAAAAACCTTAGGAGAGTCTATTGCCAAGGCTACTGAAACAGGGGCGTTTTCTTTAGTGGGTGGTGGCGACAGCGTAGCCGCAGCCAAAAAATTTGGGCTGGCTGATCGAATGAGCTACATCAGCACAGGCGGTGGCGCACTGCTTGAATTCTTAGAAGGCAAAACATTGCCCGGTGTTGCTGCGATACAGGGATAGCCCGAATCGCATCGAGCTACTTCTCTATGCGCTACTCTCGTTTGGATTATGGTCTTTGATCTGGTTAAAAGCCTTTCATGTTCCACCTACACAAGATGAGGTAACTAGTTTTTTCGACTACATCGCAGGTACGTGGGGAAGAGTGTTTATGTCAAAAAAAAAACCAACAACCATTTTCTAAACTCCCTTTTAGGAAAAATCACCACTTCGCTATTTGGAGATTCAATGTTCATTTTTCGAACCCCAAATGTTCTCGCATTTCCCGTTTATGCCGCTGCACTTTGGAAAATTGGAGTAACCTTTAATTCCCTATCAAGGTGGGTTTTTGGTCTTGGGCTTTTGCTTTGCTATCCCTTATTCGAATATTTTGGCCTTGCGCGAGGTTACGCGCTTTCCTTTGCGTGCATCGTTCTAGCTTTTTCATTTTTAATTCAATTTTGGAAGAGAGATGGCTTTAAATACTCCATTTATGCAGCCATTTGCGTAATTCTTTCCATTTCAGCTAACCTCGCTCTCATACATTTCGGGATTGCATTTAGCTTGATCCTAATGGCCATTTTACTGGATCGTAAAAAGCTAAAGTCTTGGAGTATATTATCTCCTCTTGCAATAATTCTGGCTGGCCTTTCATTTGCGAGCATTGGGTTCAAGCACAAGCGCATCATACAGGTTTATTTTGAACACTTAGATGGATTTATTCACTCTACCATGAAAACAGTGGTCAACATGCTTACATATTCGATTGACCACCCCCTAACTCTTTGGGTAATTATTACCCCATTTCTTGGCGCTTTTCTAGTAAATACTATGGATGTTGTTAGACATCGAACATTAAGAAACCCCATTTATTGGATGGCACTGACTCTGTTCATCACATGTGTTGTGGCAAGCTACTTGCTTTCATGGTTATTCGAAATTCATTTCCCAACTGATCGTGTTGGACTTTACTTCATTCCCCTTTATTTTCTGACCGTTTTTAGTGGAACAATAATTTTAAAAAATTATTCATCAACCGCCTCCGTCATTGGTTCAGCTATTGCGATTACTCCAACTTTATTTGTGATCGCTGCCTTCGTCAATAACTTTAATCTGAACCGATCCAATGTTGAACCATTTGCTCATTTACCAGAAGAAACTTATTTGAATGTTGCCCGCGCTGCTGATACTATGGCGGTAGAAGGCCCACCAATAGTTTCTGCAGACATACGTTTATCATACTTGGAGATACTATTGTTTTAAGCACAGCCTCGGCTTAAATCCTTCGGTAAAAACTCAGGATATAAACGCAGAAATAGAGGTCCTCGAAAACGGAATGAACAAGCGAATACAAAAACGGAATAAGCTTGATGCAACCAAATTAAACTCCAACCGAATAGAGGGCTCATCATATGAATTTGTTGGAGTACATAAATCGACTTACTCTTCATTCGAACCAAAAAAAGTATACGTTCAATTTAATATTCATCATGAAAAAGGATCCAGATCGGCAACCTATTGCAGTCTTAAAAATGCTGCAGGTGAGGATGTTGTATATGGGGGATTTAGTAATGATAAACTCTTGTTGGCTGATTCTGCTACACTTGAGTATTCATGGCTTCTTCCACCATGTGATTCTTGCGTTTTAAACGTTTATATACATAATGTGGATGGAAGTAGCTTGACCGTTGACACCAACGGCAATCGCACACGGTATTATTAGTTCTTTTCATACACTGTAAGCTTGTGCTCTTCGATTGTTATACTCCCTGAATTTGGCAGCCAAACCTAGGTGACAAACTCATCTTCAACGGATCGCAAATCTGGCGTTAAATAGTGTTGTTTGAATGATAGTGCTGAATCTACTACATGGTCAAACTCGATTTCCTTTGTTCGGTAATGAGTAGTTTTTCCTCGATGTGTAAAGTGACTTACAAGTACGATCTTGTCTGTGTTTATGGATGAAACTGTTATCCTGTTTTCAATCCAAACATGGTCACGTCTGGTTAGTTCTTGATATGATAGAACACTTTTCTGTGAAAATGTTTGTTTCTCATCTTCTAATTGCGATGGTTTATCCAACAGATTAAAGGCCTTAACCGGCAAGTAATTAAGGGAATCGAATATCACTGAAAACCTATCAACGGACAGGAGCTCTTCATAATTTGGAGGAGCCTCTAGCTTTCCAAATACAGCTAAATATGCCTGTTTGGTCATTCTACTCGTGTGAATAATGTCATTGCGAACCTGCCAAGTTTGAAATAAATTGAGGGTTACTATCGACAACACAATTACTGCCACAATGCCTTTTTGATGCGGCTTACTGCGAAGCAAAGCATCAATAGCATGTGCGGTGGGAATGAGCAACACAGCCAATGACTCCACTATTGAGCGCTGGCTAAAGCCATCGCCATACCACCAAGTTGACCAACTTGATAAAAGATAAATCGTGGCTGTCATATACACTGCAACCATAAGTGCATTTGATTTTTTCTTTACAAGCGCCCAGACTGTGCTTGATAAAAGAAAGGCGGCCATTGGAGTGTATATCAACCACCCTTTTCGAAAAGAAAACAAGTAGTCTGTGGTATGTGGCGACAAAAAATCAAAGCCTTCAGATGAGTTGTTATAGCTATCGAAAAAGAAGGATCCACTAGATATTTTCCAATACACCAATTGCAGTGCTACTGGTATTATTCCGCCTAACAAGGATGCGTAATTCGATTTTATCAATGCATTTTTAATCTTAATCACTTGGAGCATCCATCCTCTTTCTATACCCATAAGCAAGGGAATAAATACAGCTACCACCTCTGATGGGCGAGCCACAACCATCAACCCAAGGACTAAACCCAATAGCAATCCATTTCGCCAATTTGGATTCAGCAACCAATTGTGTGTGACAATTATAAGTGCGGAATAAAAGGCAAAAAGATAGATGTGTGGCATTCCCCATGTTTCGGTTATGCTATGAAACAAGTTGGTTCCAAGATAAACGAGAAGAAGCGTAATGATCGATGTAGTGGGTTTAAACCAAATACGAATTGCCCGATAGGACAATAATATCCCCGCAAGAACATAAACCAATGAACTTATATTGATCCAAAAGTTATACGGGGCCGAAAAGCCATCCATGGGAAAATCCAACAACCATGCTGAAAAATGACCCAATATGAAAAAAGGAAAATATAACAAAGCCATCCCAATCGGATATCGAATTACATTTCCGTTCAAAGTTTGGTTGACCTGATATAATGCGGGTGCGTTTTTATACGTTTCAAGAACCTGTTCAACCGAGCTTAAATCATTAAGAAATAAATCATGATGTATAAAAATAGCTGGGAGGTATAAATAGTATCCAAAAACGTCCCATGAAAGAATGTAATGTTCAAACGGGTTGGCAATCCAAATAATAAAGCCCAAGGTCAGAAGCATGATCCAGGACTGCGGCTTCAATATCGAGATGGTTATTCTTCTCAAGATAATTTATTCCTCACTGGTATCCTCAAACAGCGGCCCTACAATTTCTTCGGCTTTACCCATCCAGTCGCTTTGAGTCAGAACGGGAAGAACCGTTGGGGCGGCTTTCAACACCGGTTCAAATAAAAGGCTTCGCTCTGGGTCAGACTTAGTCATGATAGGAACCAGCTGATCAAACCAAGAAATGATGTTGAGTACAATGGATAAAATCAGCACCATCTTAATCGTGCCAAAAGCAAGCCCGGCCAGCTTGTTCACCAACTTCAAAGCAACCATATTGACAGCCTTCTCAACTATTCGCGCTAAGGCGTAAACCCCGAACACAACTCCTGTAAACGTGGCTATGAAAGCAACATAACTGGTCCAAGTACCTTCTAACTCAAACCACGATTTAAGATAATCGCCCAACACCTCAGAAAAGTTTGCTGCGATGTAAACTCCAGCGATCAAAGCCGCGATAGACGCCAGCTCGATAATCAGTCCTTTTCGAAATCCTTTCCACGCAGCAAAAGCCAAGGGAATAAACAAAATGATGTCCCAATGATTAAAATCCATTCGCGGTCAAATTTACGATGGGTTGGTTTGCCACGAACTTACCTTTGTGTCGATGAATGAACAGGATTTTGAACAAAGATGGATTGCTTCACTCAAAAAGTTTGAGGAAAAATTTGATCAACCGCTGGATTTGCAGGCTATTCTCTTTTTAATCGGAGTAAACGAGTTGGGTCAAGGTCCACGAAAGCTGTCGAAAGACCAAAAGATCGATGTTATGCATATTGCCGTCTGTCATTTATTGGTTCCCTATGGTTATTATGAATACACAGGACTTGACAAAGACGGGTGGCCGCACTATACAAGAAACGAAAGATTGCCGCGGCTTGAAGCTCGGGCTCAAGAAAACTTAATGAAAGAAGCGATAATTAATTACAGCGAAGAATGGTAATTGTCTCGCTGGCAACATCATCGTTTTCCACTTGAATAAACCCTTCTCCACATACCGAATCCACTGATACTTTCTTAATCTGGTTTGGACCAATACCTGAAACGGTTATCGTAGTGTCATATCTGACGGCACGTACTCGAAGCACAACAGGAAGGTCGAAGGATTCAGTATAAACCCCTAATTCATTCGTGCGCCCTTCGCGTTCAACCACACATTCTGGTTCGGTGCAGAAAAGCCGCACAAGAATGTTCTTTTGTGCTAAGCCGTCTTTATTATAAACCTTCACCTCGGCAGTACCTGGGCCTGGAGTATTGTCACAAGATGTAGTAGCAAAGCCAACTAACATAAGAGCCGAAACCATTGCAAAAAGAGCGTTCTTCATCATAACTGAATCAAAATTTGACGTTCAAAAGTAAGAATATTCTAAGTCGTTATTTTCGCGAACCTTTGTAGGACGCACAATTAAAGACGAGACAATGAGAATAAGTGGCCAATTAACCCTATTAATTTTACTTCTTTCCTTCACACTACAAGCCCAAGACGAGCGACCTAGGCTTAAAATTGAAACCTCGGAAGGGGACATCGTCATTGAGCTTTACAACGAAACCCTTCAGCATCGAGACAATTTTTTAAAGCTCGCGAAAGAGGGATTTTATGATGGAACTACTTTTCATCGTGTGATTCAAGATTTCATGATTCAGGGAGGCGACCCAAATTCAAAAACAGAAGGCGCAACGGGTTTAGGAAGTGGTGGTCCTGGATATACCATTGAGGCCGAGATTAAAACTGATCTCATTCATAAAAAAGGAGCGCTTAGCGCTGCTCGACAGGGCGATCAAGTCAACCCAGAACGAAGAAGTAGCGGAAGTCAGTTTTACATTGTCCAAGGAAAGGTTGCCGATGAAGGCATGCTTCAACAAATGGAAATGCGCGCCAACCAAGCGTTGATGCAGCAAATTCAAAGGGCTTTCTTTACAGCACCCGAAAACAAAGAATACTTGGAAAGACTTCAAAAAGCACAAACGGAAAAAGATCAGGTTGCACTGCAATCACTAAGCGAAGAGGTTCAACCCTTGCTTGAAGCTAGAATGGAAGAAAAGAAGTTTTCTTACACAGAAGAGCAAAAAGCCATCTATAAAGAAATAGGCGGTACTCCTTTCTTAGACCAGCAGTACACCGTTTTTGGTGAAGTGATTGAAGGGCTGGATATTGTGGATAAAATTGCTGCAGTAGAAAAGGATGGTGAGCGCCCAGTGAAAGACATTAAAATGACCGTCACGGTAATCGATTAAGGTAATTTTGAGCGATGGGATTTTCAGACAAGGTTGAATCACTGATAGGCGAACTTGAACGCGCCAGCGCCAAATCGCAGGATGAAGCGGAGCAGTTCCGTATAAAATATCTAGGCTCTAAGGGTGTTTTCAAAGAGTTGTTTAACGAGTTCAAGCAAGTTTCTTCAGAAGAAAAACGCCAATTTGGAAAGCAGCTGAACCAATTAAAATCCAAAGCTGAAGCCAAGGTAGAGCATTGGAAACATTCACTTAAGTCTGAAGAAAAGCAGGCCAGCAAGATTGATTTAACCCGTCCTGGAATGTTGGTTGAACCTGGAGCCAAGCACCCCATTTCTATCATCAAAGACGAGATCATTGATATTTTTCATGCCATAGGGTTCTCTGTAGCTGAGGGACCAGAAATTGAAGACGATTGGCATAATTTCTCTGCGTTGAACTTTCCGCCAGAGCACCCAGCTCGGGATATGCAGGACACCTTTTTCATCAAAGACCCAAATGGTGGCGAAGACTATGTGCTTCGAACTCACACATCATCGGTTCAGGTTCGAACCATGGAAAACAACAAACCTCCAATTCGCATTATTGCTCCAGGTCGGGTGTTTAGAAACGAGGCGGTAAGCGCCCGTTCACACTGTATTTTCCACCAAATTGAGGGGCTATACATTGACAAGGGTGTGACCTTTGCCGACATGAAGCAGACCTTGGAATACTTTGCTAAATCGTTCTTTGGTAAGAGCAAAATTCGCCTAAGGCCATCCTACTTTCCGTTCACTGAGCCCAGCGCTGAAATGGATGTGTATTGGGGCTTGGAAAATGAACTGGATTATCGAATAACTAAAGGCACAGGTTGGTTAGAGGTAATGGGTTGCGGCATGGTTGACCCGGCAGTCTTAGATTCTTGTGGCATCGACCCTGAGGTCTATTCAGGATTCGCTTTTGGCATGGGACTAGAAAGAAGCGCAATGCAGCGTTTTCAAATTCCAGACATTCGGATGATTTTCGAAAATGACGTACGATTCTTAAAGCAATTCCAATCAGCTATTTAACGAGATACCTAAGCGCATTTTTACTGCTTTTTATTATTGGGTGCACCTCTGATGAAGAAGTGGATGAAGCGGTTTTGGTGGAAGGCCTTCCAAGCTTTAACCAGTTTGTCGATAGCTTAACTCGCTCCAACTTGATGGTGGCTAAATGGGCAATCAACAATGACTCAATTATCTATGGAAACGCGACCACAATTGATTGGAAAAAAGAACTCGAAGTTTTACGAAAAACCAACGTAAACCACCTGAGGTATCGTGACAGCTATGATATTTCTGAAGTGTTGATTGGTGGCGAGCGTAAAGTTCTGTTTATCGCCACCTCAGAAGACCAAGAAGTTCGAAAAATGGAAATACGGATGAAGAATGGAAGAGTCATCTATTACTCCATCGACAAAACGAATAACAGTTTGTTTTCATCGTCTGATATACACTTTGAATTTAGACCATCTCAATACATATTGGACTTAGACCAAAAAATCAATTGGGTATTTAACAACCAGCAATATGTGGTTGGAAACATCATGGAAGCTGGAGATTTATGGCGCGTTAACCTGCACTTTGAAAAAAAGGATTGCCCGGTCACGGTTGTCCTTAACGAGAATCGATTGGTAGTAAAGAATGGTGTTGAAATGGTGGGATACTCAAAAGGTGAGACTAAGGATGATTCGATGGTATTTCATTCCGATCACTTTAATTCCACCTTTATTTTCAAAACAACTTCTGATAATTCAATCAATGGGAGATGGATAAACCGCAAAAAAGACCATCCCTATTCAGTAGCGATTTCAGGAAAAAAGAATACCGCCTATCGTTTCAAGGTAACCGCAGTTCCAACGAATGATGTCAGCGGCTCGCATGCTGCCGTTTTCTTCGATGATGAAGGAACTCCTACCGACACTGTTGAATTGCGTTTATCACAACAAAAGCACATCGTTACTGGCTCAATCTTAACCGAAACTGGAGATTATCGGTTCTTAGAAGGGGTGGTAAGAAACGACAGCTTGCTCTTGTCTACCATGGACGGCACACACGCCTATTTATTTGAAGCGTCTATTGATGTCGGAGTTTTGAATGGCGTTTATTGCACTGGTACTGGATATAAGCAGCGCTGGAGTTCTACCTTAAATTCAGAGAGCGCCCTCCGTTCCCCCGAAAGTATTACGGCCGCGATGGACTCAGTTCCTATTCAGTTTTCATTTCCCTCACTAAACGGCCCTGTTTCGCTGAGCGATTCGCAATTTAAAAACAAGCCCGTCATTGTTTCCATCATGGGTACTTGGTGCAGCAACTGCTTGGATGAGTCCATTTTCCTAAGAGACGCATATCGCACCTATCATGACAAAGGATTAGAAGTGATTGCGCTCGATTTCGAATTAGTAAGCGACAGCACTCGTGCTTTTCAAAATATTGAAAAACACATTAACTCTTTGGATATCGGGTATCCCGTGCTGCTTGCTTCGGTGAGCTCGACCAAAAAAAGAGCAAGCGAATTAATGCCTGCTCTTTCTGAAATTGTGTCGTATCCTACGATGGTTTTACTCGACCGTAATCACGAGATAGTGCGTGTTCATACGGGATTCAATGGACCCGCAACGGGTAGCGAAACATATGACGCTTTCCGATTGGAGTACCTCCAGCTCATTGACAGCCTTGTAAGCGCGCCTTAAGCTCCCGCTCCTGCGTCTGCAACACTTGTTACAGTCAATCCCGCGATGTCCCGATCAAAGTGATACCAAGCGCTCTTATCATCGCCCATCAACTTGATTTTATCTAAGATGGTCTTGGCTGTGGCTTCTTCCTCTAACTGCTCGCTTACATACCACTGCAAAAAGTTGTGCGTGGTATAGTCGTTTTCTGATAAGCAAATACCCACCAATTTATTGATCGACTCGGTGACGGCCAACTCATGCTTGTATAAATCTTGGAAAACACCAGTAGCTGTTTTTACGTTCACAGTGGGCTCATCATAGGCAGGAACCTTCGCCCCCCCATCTCGCTCAATGACATATTTCATCAACTTGAGCATATGAAAACGCTCTTCATCGGACTGTTTGTACATGAAATCTGCTACTCCGCTGAATCCATTCATATCTGCCCAACAAGCCAACGCTAGATAGTAATTGGACGAGTTGCCCTCCATTTTTATCTGATCGTTTAATGCTTTTTCTACTTTCTTGGATAACATAGTTTTTCTGTTTTTTACAAATGTATATGGATTTAACAGAGTCCTGTGTGCTCTTGTTTAGCTTAAGTTTAATACAGAATCAATATTGATTAGATTTAATTAAGCGTACTTTGTGATGTATTTATGTCAAAAAAGACCCACAAGAAACTCGCTAAGCAAGTTAAGCGTATGCGGAGTTTCGTCACACAAGTATATCGTGACAACCCAAAATCATTATTAAACTATAAGCAGCTCGCTGCCAAACTAGACATCACTGATGCTGTAGAAAAACAGATCTTGATTGCGGTTTTAGAAGCGATGGTGAAAGATGGCCTGGTAAAAGAGGCCGCTCGCGGAAAATTCTGTTGGATAGGTCCTATTGAAGAACTCGATGGAATCATCATGTTCAATCGAAGCGGAATGGCATTTGTTGAAATTGCCGGACACGCCCAGGATATTCTTATACCTGAACATTACACTGGAAAAGCTTTTCATGAGGATCGAGTGTTGATCCGACTGCTCAGCGCTAAAAAAGGCGCAAGGCAAAAAGGTAAAGTAGTGGAGGTGCTCGAGCGCGCTCGCGAGTCTTTTCCTTGTGTGCTCCACCAACACGAGAATCACTTTTTTGCGGTGCCCGATAATCAAAAGATGGCATCTGACTTTTATATCCCAAGCAACTTACTGAATGGGGCTGTAAAGGGAGACAAGGTGGTTGTAAAGTTTGAAGAATGGGAAAACATAAAAATGAATCCTATTGGTTCGGTTCAGCACGTGCTGGGACGACCAGGAGATATGCGCGCTGAAGGCGATGCAATACTGGCAGAGTTTGGATTTCCATTGCAGTTTCCAAAAGAAGTCGAAGATGAGTGTCTAAAAATTGACCGAAGTATATCGGCAACGGAAGTGAGTAAGAGACGAGACATGCGCTCGGTATTGACCTTCACCATAGACCCCGATGACGCCAAGGATTTCGATGATGCCATTTCCTTTCAAATCATGGAAAATGGAAACTACGAGATCGGTGTTCATATTGCTGATGTGACGCATTACGTGCAACCCGACTCTAAAATTGAACGAGAAGCACAAAACCGCGCTACTTCTGTGTACTTGGTGGATCGGGTTATTCCGATGCTGCCTGAGACGCTTTCCAACGACCTATGCTCTCTGCGCCCAAATGAGGATAAATACACTTTTAGTGCTGTTTTTGAAATCGACAAAACCGCTCGTATTTTAAATACTTGGTTGGGAAAAACTGTTATTCATAGTAAGCGAAGGTTTACCTATGATGAAGTTCAAACCATACTCGAAAGCGGGAAGGGAGAATTACATGAGGAATTGAACACCGTAAACACCCTTGCTAAAATCCTACGTGATCAACGAATGGAACAAGGCGCAATTGCCTTTGATAAAAGCGAGGTCAAATTCAAACTAGATAACAGCAAAAAGCCAATTGATGTCTTTTTCAAAGTTCAAAAGGATGCCCACAAGCTGATTGAAGAGTTTATGCTTTTGGCTAATAAAGCTGTTGCGATTAAGGTTGGAAAAAAGAACAAGGATTCTGACAAAGTGAAAACCTTTGTATATCGAATTCATGATCAACCGGACCCTATAAAACTGAAGGAGTTGGGTCAGTTTGTTGCTCGTTTTGGATATCGGTTGGAATTTGGTGCTCCTCAGAAAATAGCAAATAGCATCAACGAAATGCTGACCAAGGTGAAGGGTCAGCCAGAACAAAACATTGTTGAAATGCTCGCCATTCGAACCATGGCAAAAGCCGAATATTCTACCAATAATATTGGTCATTTTGGGTTGTCCTTCCCACACTATAGCCACTTTACATCTCCTATTCGTAGGTATCCAGATATGATCGCTCATCGATTATTATTCTCCTATCTCGAAGGAGGGAAGTCGGCCAGCGAAGGTCCAGTAGATAAACTATGCAAACACAGCGGCATCATGGAGCGCAAAGCTGCAGATGCCGAACGACAATCCACCAAGCTTTATCAAGTAATCTACATGCAAGAAGCGGTGGGTGAAGTATTTGATGGCGTTATTAGCGGAGTGACGGAATGGGGAGTTTTTGTTGAAATCACTGAAAATAAATGTGAAGGATTGGTTCGCCTAAGAGACATTGATGGAGACTATTACTTCTATGACCAAAAGAACATGTCTATAGTCGGTCAGCGCACCAAAAAGAGTTTCCAACTGGGTCAAAAAGTGAGTATTAAGGTGGTAGCCGCTGATATAGAAAATCGAAGAATAGACCTGAAAATACTTTAGCTTCAACTCGTGTGGTCAACAAAAATAAAGGCAATCGATTGGGGGTTTTTAATCCTCGTTGCTCTGGCTTCTTTTTTTGTTTCGGGCCTTCCCTATTATCCTTTTCTTAATTCTGACATAGCAGTTCATGTGCTGATGACTGAGTCTTTCAGTTTTCGCTACGATCTTTATTACTGGGGGCAAGATAGATTAGGGAGTTTGCTTCCTATGGCGTCTAATATAATTTATCGCCTTACCTCCCTTTCCCCGTTTTGGATTGTGGCTATAGTAAAATGGATCTATTTGATCATTGGCTGTGCGGCATTTTGGTATTTCATTCCTAATCGAGCCCAACGATGGATTTGGACTTGTTTGTGGTTTTTTCCTGCCTATGAGATGATGTATCATCTACTTCCTGGACATCCTTATGCAGAGCAAATGGCGTTGGTTGGTTTAGCTCTCATCTTTTTTGATCGTTGGTTGAAACCAATCAAAAACCACTGGAATGTCTTGCCACTCATTTTTCTTGCTACACTATCCATTTGGGTGAGTGACTTTTCGGTTTTATTCTATGTTGTCTTGTTCGTGGCATTTTTTAAATCCATTCTGAACCGAATCAAAGATCTTCTTCAGATAAAAAATAAATTACTCTTATCCTCCTGTTTAGCACTAACCGCACTAATGCTCAGTTTTCTAGTTTTCGCCAAACTCACTGCGGCAAGAGATGCCACGTACATCACGTCCATGTTCGCTAATGCTGAGCAACTTCAGCATTCCATCAAATTAATGTGGTTTTATACAACCGATACTGTTCTGTTCAAAAGCGTGTCTATCTGGAATTCCGTTTACTTTTTTGCAACTGTTTTTTTGATTGGTATTGTATCAATTAAACCAAACTTCTTCAAGCGATCTACATTCACACTTTACTTCTTGTGGTGTTCCATATCCGGGTTTCTCTTGATTCTTTCCTTACGTTGGTTAGCAATAAACCACGTGATGTTGAAGTACTTTATTCCTGTTTTCTTTTTCTTATGGTTGGGATTATTAACCGTGAATTGGAACAGTGGTAAAAAAGCTTTTACTTGGCTTACAACCGCACTCGGAATCTTGATAGTAACTGGTTGTGCTTACTCTATACTATCCCTTTACCAAACGGACGCTGAAAGGATTATTTCTTATAAGAATTTGGATACCCCATTTTACAAAACAGAAAAATCCATCATAGGAGATTATTGGCGTTCTTATGTGTTTGCTGTTTCAAATCCTGAGATCATCAAAGCAACCCCACATGATCAAACCACGGTTAGAAATTACAAGCTAGTGGCCGAAGTATTGAGCTCCGATACAATTTATGTGTGTTTGGATGGCTGGTTAGATCAAGCACCAAAAAACATGAAACAATTCGGAAATGAAATGGAATTAATTCAATCAGAGATTAAGGAAGGAAACTTTCGCTTTGCTATATACAGAAAACGCTATTGAAATTAAATCAAATTGAGCCTTTCCTGGAGTAATTCCTTGTATGATCCACCCACAGGAATCACTTTTTTATCCTGATCCATAACTACGTTAGAGTGGTCAATCTCTTTGATTTTATCGATACGTATTATGAAAGATCTGTGTACTCGAACAAACTGCTTTTTTGGCATTTTCTGTTCAATATCCTTCATCGTACTGTGAATGGTATATCTACGCTCTAGCGTATTAATAACCACATAATCTTTTAACGCCTCAATGAAATATATATCCTCGTATTTAATCTTTACTAAACGCTGATTAGCTTTAACAAAGATCATATCGTTTGAATCTTGCTTCTCTACCAAGCTGTAGTAAAAGTCTCTCTCCTGCTTAATTACCTTCTCTTTACTGTGTTTGTAAAGAGCAATTTCAATGGCAGTTTGAATATCAATTTCTTTGAATGGTTTGATAATATATCCATATGGTTCTGTTTCTTTCGCCTTATCTACGGTATCACGATCCGTGTAAGCCGTCAAGAAAATAACAGGAATATCGTGTTCCTTTCTAATAGCTGCTGCTGCTTGGATTCCGCTTATCTCGCCTTTCAACATGATATCCATCATGATGAGATCAGGTCGTTCTTCTAACGCTTTCTCAACAGCTGCTTCACCAGAAGAGCAAATACCAATAACCTCATAGCCTAGTTTTCTTAAACAAACTTGGATGTCTTTTGCAACGATGCTTTCGTCTTCAACTACTAGGATATTCATGAATAATGTCTCTTAATTAGGGGCTGAAAGATAAAAATATTTCCATGTGCTGTTGATATATCACCTACCATTATTCTGAACTACTCTCTTTCATTTTAACTCCATCTACCTTAACTTCCTGACCAGAGTTATATTCTATACTAATCAAAATAGTTCCATATTGATTATATCTTCTCCACTCTCCATCCTTGACCCCACTGATATATTTTCCCTCCAGCATCTTCTGGCCATTCTCATAATACCATACATGCTTTTCATTCGGTAAATCGTCAAAAAACTCTCCAATAAATTTTGTTTTTCCAGTGGATAAATAGGTGTGAATCCACTCTCCCATCATCGCTCCATACTCATAAGATCCCACTTCTTTATGATCTCCTATTTCGTATATCCATTCTCCTTCTTCCTTTCCATCAATGTATTCGCCTTTAGTCATAACATAACCTGAATCACTATACTCAATAGACCATCCATTCTCCTGACCATTTCTATAAGTCTCTTCCTTTAATAATTGTCCATTTTCATAAAACCAGTTCCATAATCCATCAGGACGACCCTTTGGATCGTATTTTCCTTTTTGCTCTATTTCTCCGTTCTTATAATAATATACCCAAGGACCAACTTTATAACCCGTTTCATATCGTCCCTTTGCCTTCAATTCACCATCAGGATAATAGTAAAATATCCAATCATCTTTTCTAAGCCCTCCTCGGTCCATGTTACCCTTGGAAACCAGTTTATCATTTCTATAAACTTTTGCGCTGTCGACATCTCCATTTTCAGAAAACCATAGATGAGTTCCATGTTTCAATCCCTCTCTAAATGTTCCTCTGAATTTTAAATTACCTTCTGCTTCTCCTTCTGTATAATACTTGACCTTAATATCTAAATTCGATAGCTCCTCTGCATCCGTTATAACTGCGCCCTCTTCAAATTTTGAGGTTTCCAACAACTCTCCTTTTTTGGAATACTCTTTCCAATACCCATCCTTTTCACCATAGCGATACTTCCCCTCAGCTATGATGTTGCGATCTTCATCAAACTCTTTCCACTCTCCCTGGCGCATGCCATCAGTATCGGTTCTGTTGATGTTTTGTTGCTTTGATAATATTCCGTTTTTGTAAAATTTAATAGCTACAATATCACCTTGTAGGTTAAACTCAAACGCCTTGCCATTTTCTTGTCCGTCTTCAAATGGTATCTCTGACTTTACCCCACCATTTGTGTAATAAATAAATCCAACTCCATCCTTTTGGTCATCTACAAATGGGAATGAGGAAACTAGAAAACCTTCTTTTGAGTAAAGCTTTGTGATACCATTTCGCTTACCCTCAGCGTATTCAATTTCTTCTTTTAAAACACCTTCTTCTGTGTAAAACTTCCATTTTCCATCAAGCAAAAAATTCAGCCTATTTCCCTCTGATTTTAGATCGCCCGTTGGAAAATAATTTTTCCAATATCCTTCTGGTTTACCCTCCTTCAGCGTTCCTTCGCTGCTTACAATTCCATTTTCAAAATAGAATTTGTTGTATCCATTGGGATTGGTGACTGTTTTTTGTGCGTTGATTTCATGGACCAAAACTAGGACCATCAACACGGTTAAAATCCACCAGCTAGTCTTTTCTTTATTCACTTAACTAATAACTATTAATCTTAAAATAAATCTATTACTACTATATATCCTGTTAGTTGTGTGAATAGATTTTTAGCTTTTTATTAGGATGGTGAATTTATCAAATGAAATGAACAATGGTTGAACACATTAACTCTATTAAACATTAAGATTATCGAGGTTATTGACATTGTGTTCATAGCAATTCTTAGATTGATATGTATAATAACATAACAGATAAGTTGAAGCTTGGTAAGACTCATAAGATGACATCAAAAAACGATAAGTTTAGCTTGTGTATGAAAAGGAAGTCGCGTATTGTTTTTTGGATTGGATAAAGCAAGAAAAAGTTACATGTTTTAATGAACCATAATTAACATGTTATCAAACCAAAATCATAGGTATAACTTTGAGCAAAATATTGGATAATGAAGGTAGCGATAGGTGCAGATCATGCGGGTTATGAATTAAAGGCATTCATAATTGAGCAGTTAAATAAAAAGGGCGTGGAAACGAATAATCACGGTACAAATGGTCCGGAAAGTGTGGATTATCCTGATTTTGGCCATGCAGTTTGCGAGGAGGTAGAACAGCGAAAAGTGGACTTTGGTATTTTGATATGCGGCAGTGCTAATGGAATGGCTATGACGGCAAACAAACACAAGGAAATACGCTGTGGTTTATGCTGGATACCAGAAATAGCATCACTAACGAAACAACACAACAATGCGAATATGATTGCTTTACCAGCTCGTTTTATTAGTCCTGAAGATGGTTGGAAGATTGTTTCAGCATATATGGAGGCAGAATACGAAGGAGGCAGACACCAAAGAAGAGTAGATAAAATATCCTGCTAAAAAAGTGATTAGTAAGCTGGATTTAGAACGAGCCTGGAGTAATACTAGGCCTTTTGTTAGAAACACACCTTTTACCTTTTCTGAATATTTGAGCGAGAGATGGGAATGTGAAGTGTTTTTAAAACACGAACAAAAGCAAGGGATTGGAGCGTTTAAGATTAGGGGAGCCTCTAATTTTTTAGCACACCTTTCATCGAAAGAGCGAGAAAGGGGATTAGTTACACATAGCTCAGGAAACCACGCTCAGGCGGTTGCATTCATGGCAAGGTTGTCTGGAATTAAGGCACATATTGTGATGCCTAAAAATTCAAATTCAAAAAAGATTGAAAACGCAAATAAATGGGGTGCAAATATTTATTTATGCGAGCCAAGTTTTGAGGCGCGCTTAGCTATGGCTAACGAGCTACAAGCAGAAACAGGTGCGTTTATGATACCACCTTTTGATCATGAATGGATTATTGAAGGACAAGCGACAGTAGCCATGGAGATGATCAGAGATCAAAGATTGGATTACATTATAGCTCCCCTAGGTGGCGGTGGTCTATTGTCAGGTTCTGCGTTAGCGAGTAAATATTTTAGTCCTAGCACAAAAGTTATTGGCGCTGAACCAGAGCTGGCAAAAGACGGATACGATGGTTTTATAAAAGGTGTTCGTGTCGATACTTATGTTCCTAACACGGTGGCTGATGGACTAAGAACTTTAGTGGGAGAAATTCCCTTTGAAATCATCAAACATGAGGTAAGCGATATTTGGCTCGCCTCAGAATCACGAATAATTCCTTGGATGTATAAGATTTGGGAGGAAGAAAAAACAATTATTGAACCTTCGTGCGCTGTACCTTTCGCAGCAATTGATGCCAACCGAGATCACATCAATGGAAAAAGAATAGGAATCATTATTACTGGTGGAAATGTTGATCTAAGTGGCCTTCCTCCTTATTCTACGGAAGGTTTATAGCTTTTGAGAATAGCCTCAATTTCGCGAACAAAAGTTCGTTTATTGAACTGAGGTCCGTATACATATCCCTCAACCAAATATTGTTTTTTGTTTTGGGGATTATAAAATGAAAGGGCGTAGAAAGGACCACCCATGAACACACCTTTTGCTCCCTGCATTCTCCAAAGACCACGAATTTCTTTAGCGGTTTCGCCTCGAAAGTTGATAGATGAGATAATCGGTTTTATGAAACGATCTTCAATGCCCATGTAGCTAGTTTTTAGACCAGGAATGTGTTTTTTGTTCATCTCTTGTTTCCATATCAATAAACTAGAGTCGCTGAATTGTACCGTATCTGTGTATGGCCTTGAGTATATCATTAACCCTTGCTTAATGGCATGCTGATATCCACCGATTGGTTTTTCACGATCGAGTCTTAGCCAAACAAAACTGGGCTGGTTAACAACGAGTTCAAAATCTTCTTGAATAATACCGGTAAGCCCCGTCATGTCTTGAATTTCATCATTCAATGATGCTTTGCCAAATGCGCGGTTGCGAGAAGATAATCGATCTATTTCTGCATTGTGAAATGTCCAGAGCAGTTGATCGAATTGAGTTTTCATGAAGGGCTCAAGGTCTCTTAAGTTATTTAAGGTGAGGATGATTTGGATTTGCTGTTTGGCAAAAACATTTTCACGCTTAACGGCTTGAGTTTTATTGGTTGGGTCAATGCGGATTTCTAAGATGTTGCGGTGTGTTTTGAACACATCCCCAAACCCCTCTGTCTTCACTTGAATGTGGGTGAATAACGGTTCCTCTGCGGGTAACCCAGGAAAGAGTTTGTTTAATCCTTGAATTAGCAGGTTTCCCTCATCTGATGCCCATAAGATGGACGGTGCAACCACAAGAATCTCACCTTGATTACCGCTGTTGCCAGGTAGATAGGACGATGATTTATCATCATCACCGGAGCAGCCAGCAACGAGTAAGGATGAAATGAGTATGAGGTAAGCGAAATAGCGCATTATTTTTTATCGACAATTATTTTTTGGCCCGGTTTCATTCGGTTGAAATTGACATCACTATTCCAGCGCTTCAAGTCTTCTAGAGACACTCCTCTGGCCGATGCTATATCCCATAACGTATCTCCAGCGCGGATGGTATAATAAACGTTGTTTCCTGATTGAGATACTACAGGTTTTTTCGATGCTTCAACCTTTGTTTGGGTTGGTTCTTTAGCATGTATAGCTAGTTTTTGGCCCACCCTTAATGAGGTGCCCCGCATGTTGTTCCAATCTTGAATTTGTCTGACAGAACAACCATAACGATTTGCAATTTTCCCTAAATAGTCTCCAGAACGAACCGTATAGTAAGTGACTTCTTGTGGTTTCGGTGTTTCTGCAACTTCTGCTTGTGCAGCCTCCGTTTTCAGCAGGGACTCAATGGCCGATTCGTTTGCTACCCATATTTGAATTTTGTCTTTCGGTAAGTAAAGCACACGGTGGTTGTCGTAAGCAGGAATGACATTCATTCTATAAACGGGGTTAAGCTCAGAGATTGTTTCAATGTCGAGATCAACAATTTCAGAGATTTGCTCAAATGTGGCAGCATGTTGAAGGTGAACACTATCCACCTCGTATGATTTATTTGCAATAGGAGTGGCATAAATTCCATGATCTGAGGCGTGTTCAAACATGTAGTTCACCGCAATAAACGCAGGAACGTAACCTCGAGTTTCTCTCGGAAGATATGGGTAGATTTCCCAATAGTTACGCTTACCCCCACTTCTCCTTATCGCAGAAGCAACACGGCCTTCACCGCAGTTATATGCGGCAAGCGCAAGGTTCCAGTCACCGAAGAGGTTATATAAGTAACCTAAATATTGACACGCGGCTTCTGTAGACTTTTCAGCATCACAGCGCTCATCTACGTATGAATTGACGTTTAAACCAAAGTTTTTACCCGTTCTATACATGAATTGCCATAAGCCGGTGGCGCCTGCCCTGCTGCGTGCTTTAGGGTTTAGCCCAGATTCAACGACCGCTAAATATTTTAGTTCTAGGGGTAAATTATGCCGATCCAACGCTTCTTCGAATCCTGGAAAATACAATTGGCTTCGACCTAAACTTGAGGCGCTCAGGGAACATTTTTTCGATACATATAAGTGAATGAAAGCTTCAACGGTGTTGTTATACGATAGATCGAATGGTGTGCGCTTATCCATTATCGACAGCCGTTCTTGATAAACTTCACTCGTGAAGACAGGCATGGAATCACTGAGTTTAAGCTCTTCAGGAGAATATAAAGGTTCGCTTAAACTGATTAGATCCTCGTAATAACATTGGATTATGCTATCTAGTTGAGCTGCGTAAGCTACATCTTTCAGGGGATGCAAAGTATCAGCTAAAGAAGTGCTATCAGGTGGGTTGGACGCGAAAGTTGCTCCAAAACCAATTAATAGAGTAAAGAAGGAGAGCAGTTGTTTCATTAATTTATTTAGAAGTGGGGTTTAATAGAACAACGATAAAGATTCAAAAATCTGCGAACTAAACACTGAGCTT
>Ga0255769_10000172_pt1 | contig 74097 bp, 68 predicted proteins | sample 041ome_9_FD_179637 | JGI IMG/M metagenome (GOLD analysis project Ga0255769, IMG submission 179637) | Coastal salt marsh microbial communities from the Groves Creek Marsh, Skidaway Island, Georgia - 041413US metaG (version 2) | ecosystem: Environmental > Aquatic > Marine > Intertidal zone > Salt...
CTTATCTGCAAAGTATTTATATCTAAAATCTATATATATATGATATATGAAACAAAATATGACTAAAAAAAGATTTAAGAAAAAAGGAGGAACTAAGGAGAAACAAACACCAAATAAAACAATAAAACATAGGAAAGGGAGGCTTGAAACCCAGAAAAATAAAGAAAGTGTAATTGATTTAATTAAAGAACATAATATTAAAGCTTCATCTGGTAGTATATTTCGCGCATTATCACAAAATAATAAAGCAGAATTTAATGATGTTAGAGAACTTACAAGAGACCAGATTATAAAAATATATTATAAGTGGCTGGAAGTTGAACGTAATCGCCTTAGGGAAAACCGTCTCAAAAAGAAGGAGGAACCTGATATAGATAATAAGATTACTAAACGTAGAAAAACAACTATAAAAAAAACAAACCAAAATTCTAATGATATTATTTTAAATAATTTAGAAGTAGCAGAAGCAGCAGAAACAGCAGCAGAAGAACAAAAAAAAATAGATGATATGAATACATACGGTACTCTGTATTATCCAACGCCAAGATCACCTACACGAACTATGGTTATTGATGATTATCCACCTGGTTTCACTCCCCATGGTCATACAAAAAAAAGGAAATCAAACACTGCACCTATTATGACATCCCCACGAGGATTATTTGTAAACCAAGAAATCAGTGAAGAACCGTATGATATTGATTCTTTATTTAATAGTAGTGATATGCCATCTCCATTAATAAACGATTCAGATATTTAATTTGAAGTATAAATAATATCATATTATATTGGCCTTCGTTGGTTACGAGTAACTCCAATTGAGGGAGTAAAACGGAGGTTCGATTCCTTTGGTTGGCATTCCTACTTTAATTTAGGAAAATAATAAGTATTTCTTATCATTTTCTTTTCGTAAGATGTAGATATATTATAAATACAAAGTTGATTTAATGAGTGATAAAAAAATACTTGCTATTGACCCAAATATGTTTTCATTTTCAAATAATAAAACACGCAAGAAAAAACCAAGTAAACCAGATGAACCTAAGATAAAAATGAAACCTCGTACCAAACCTGTACAAAATGCATCCATAAAAAAACGCTCTGTTATAAATATGATGAGGCAACATCAAGCCGAAAAATATAAAAAAACTTTTGATACAACAAACCCCGAGCTTCCTAAGAAAATGGATGTGACTAATTTTAATAATGATTTTAGTGTTGCAACAGATTATTTTAATAATTTAAAAGAAACTGTTAAAAATAAAACTAATTTACAGCATACTATCAAACAAACACCCACATATGTTAATTCAAATATTACGAATAATGTTCCAGCAATATTGAATACAAATAGTTTAACTAATATTTCTGATAGTATTCGTTCTAAAGTAACAGACCCAGTAGTAAATATAAACCCAAATATACCTCCTGCACCAAAGTATGGTTGTTTGAAAAATGGGTTATTGCCAACATATCGTACATTAATGAATCAAACACGAAAAAGTCTGCCAGATATGTCTGGGGGTAATAATAATGTACCTACAACTAATTCCAATGTTCTCAATACTTCAAATGAATTAGTAAATAAAGCTATGCAAAAACAACTAATTGATACTAAGTTAGCGAATATAAAAAAAAATAAATTAAAGTATAGAAAGAAGAAACAAAAGAAAACAATACGCCGAACTTATAAAACTGGACGTTCCAGTATAATGCCAAAGGTTTCGGTACTTGTTTCCAACAAGACTATGCGAAATAATATATCAACAAAAACTTTACTTATGAAACAAACCCCTATTTATGAGGTAAGAAAATATTTAATAAAACACGGTTTTATTAAAGTGGGGGCGGTAACACCAAATGATGTATTAAGAAAAATGTATGAGTCAGCCATGTTAATTTGTGGAGAAATACAAAACCATAATCCAGATAATTTATTGTATAATTTCTTACATGACACAGAAACCAATTAAATCAGTCCAGTATTTACCAAATATGTAGTAATTGTTATAGTACCTACAATAATAACACAGTAAATCATAGTATCGGTGTAGGTATCTTTATGAGCATTCTCTTTATTGTATTTTGTATTATCCTCATTATCTGAATGGGTTGTTTCATTTTCATGAATTGTATAGTTTGGGTTATTAAATGAATAATTCATATTTCTATTTTTATTTTTATAATTTTTAAAATTACCATTTTCTACAATATCCAATCCTGGATCACAGAAATATCCATATTCATGAGGATTTGTTGTAAGCTCTATATTATATTCTCTTACAGTACATGTCATTTTATATGGCTGCATTTTGGTTATATTATGTTGATACATTATTTTTATAACAAAGATTGTCAATTTTATACATTATTTATACATAATAATATAAATAATTTAACTTAATAATAGTATCATGTCCAAAGATAAATCTATATACAACTTATATTTTGATTATACAGACGAATATATAACCAAGTATGGAGAACAAACTGTTGTATTCATGCAAGTTGGTGCATTTTTTGAAATATATGGGGTAAAAACACCTAACGATAATATTGAACGAAGCCAAATTCAAGAAATAGCTACTATTTGTGGATTAAGTATTTCAGCCAAAACCCAGAGTTTTGAGAACGGGGTAATTGTTATGGCTGGATTTCGTGATTATACAGTTGATAAATATATTGCCAAATTAACAGATAATGGATTTACCATACCCGTATTTATTCAAGAAAAAAATGGAACTGAAATCAAAAGAGTTTTACATAATGTATATTCTCCCGGGACGTATATATCATGCGAAACTGATAGTAAACCAGCTATGTCTAATAATATTATGACTATATGGTTTGAATTATATACGCCATCTGTTACCTCTTTGCGTACGAGTGCAAATGAGAGAACCAAGGAATTATTGGTCTATGGAGTATCTGTTATTGATATATTCACAGGACATTCTTCCATTTTTCAATATGAAACCGCTTTTCATATGAGCGTTACTACGTTTGATGAACTTGAGAGGTATATTTCTATTTATGCACCCAGTGAAATTATTATTATATCACCATTTGACGAATCTACTATTAAAACTATTGTACAATATACTGGAATACAAACCAATTCTGTACACTTGATTGATTCTAATGATAAATCTAATGATAAAATTACACGATGTACTCAAGAAAAATATCTTAAAGAAGTTCTCACTACGTTTTATAAAGAAGATACGTATTCTGTTTGTAGAGAATTTCAAGAACATATCTTGGCTACTCAGTCCTTTTGTTTCTTATTGAATTTTATTCAAGAACATAACAGCAACTTAATTAATAAAATTTCATTACCTACCTTCAATAATACGTCTAATCGCGTTATCCTACCTAACCATACTTTGCTACAATTAAATATTATTGGGGATATGACTACAGAAAACAAGAAAATGGGGAAACTATCATCTGTTATGTCTTTATTAAATACATGTAATACTCCCATGGGACGTAGATTGTTTCAATATTATTTAACTACTCCTACGTTTGACGAATCCTGGCTAACAAATGAATATACACAGATAGAAATGATGTTGGAACGAGAACATTATGAGATGGTTTTATCTTTTCGTAAATTACTCACAAAAATAAAGGATATGGAGAAAATAAATAGACAATTGGTTGTTCGTACAATTAATCCCAGTTCTATATATTCATTATACAAGTCTCTGGCTTATACACAACAAATGAATGTATGTTTATATGAAGATAATGATATTTGTAAATATTTATGTAGCTCTTTTTTGATGGATGGAGAACCTGACAGTTATAGTAACATGATTGATACAAAAATCACTGAAATCACGACATTTCTTGATAAAAAATTAATTATGGAAGCTTGTAGTATGACTCAGTCAATGACTACGTTTCCTACCAATATTATCCAGGAGGGAGTATCAGTTGAATTAGATGATGCAATTTCAAAATATAACACAGCACAATCAAATTTTAAAGAGATACATGCCTTTATGAATGGAATTATTAATTTTAATGAAAATACACCGACACCAGTTGAATACATAAAAGTTCACGAAACTGAAAAATCAGGTCTATGCTTGGTTATTACACAAACACGATTAGCAAAATTAAAACATTGGATAACGGTTGGTGTTAAATCTACAAAAAAAACTGATAGAATTTTACCCATTACCGATGATTTGTCTATTAATTTAGATGAGCTAAAATATGTGAAATCATCTGGTGCTAATTATGAGATAATGTTTCCAGAATTAAACGAAACATGTAAAACCATTTTACATTATAAAGGAGTATTGAATAAATTAATTGCAGAAACTTATTTACAAGTGCTTACTGATTTTGAAAATACATTTTTTCATGATATTGCTAATATATCCAGTTATATTGCCAAATTAGATGTTTTGGTCGCAAAAACGTATACTGCAAAGAAATATAATTACTGTAAACCTGTGATAAATACTGATGCTACTAAAGCAGAATTTGTTGCAACCGATATGCGACACTGTTTAATTGAACATTTACAACAAGATGAGATATATGTACCAAATGATATTTCGTTAGGTGATGTTGAATCTCATGATGGAATACTTCTATACGGAACAAATGCTGTTGGAAAAACATCTCTTATTCGTTCTATCGGGGTCTCTATTATAATGGCACAAACTGGTATGTATGTACCCTGTTCATCATTTGTTTATAAACCATACACTGCTATTTTCTCACGAATATTAGGAAATGATAATATATTTAAAGGACTTTCTACATTCGCGGTGGAAATGAGTGAATTACGGGTTATATTAAAATTGGCAGATGAAAATAGTCTTATATTAGGAGATGAATTGTGTTCAGGTACAGAATTGGAATCAGCCTTAAGTATTTTCGTTGCTGGATTGTTAGACCTTACTGATAAGAAATGCTCTTATATTTTTGCTACTCATTTTCATGAAATTGTTAGTTATGAAGAAATTATAGCTCTTGAACGATTATCTAAAATGCACATGGAAGTTTCATACGACCGTGAACAAGATATGTTGATTTATAATCGTAAATTAAAAGATGGGTCTGGTCCACGTATTTATGGTTTGGAGGTTTGTAAATCATTGCACCTTGATGATACTTTCTTAGAAAAGGCATATGGAATACGGAATAAATATAATCCAGAAACTCGCGGGATTTTATCTAATAAACTAAGTACCTATAATGCTAAGAAAATTAAAGGTGTTTGTGAAATGTGTAAAGAAACTATTGGCGAGGATGTTCATCATTTACAGCATCAATGTGATGCAAATGATAATGGGTTTATCAATACCTTCCATAAAAATCATAAGGCTAATTTAATCACTGTTTGCGAAAAATGTCATCATGCACTTCATGATAAAGAGGCAAATAAAGTTGTCGTTAAGAAAAAAACCACAAAAGGTATGAAACTTATGTAGATTTATTAAAATAATCATTAGAACTTGATAACAAGACACTTTCTTCGTAATTAGGGACATATGTAGACCCTCCATATTTATATCCTGGTTCGCCTAATTCATAATATATATAACTACCTTGTACTGCTGGGGTTTGCATTGCTATTTTTTTATTTTGAACTGTATCATATACCCATGTTATATTTGTGTCTAAATTTATTTTGCTTTCTTTGGCTATTTGTTCTGGTGTATTATGATATTGTACATCATAATCATTTAAAGCTTTTGTATAATCGGTTTTTTCTTTCATTTCATCACTTAATTCATCTGGACCCATTACCTTACCCGTTTCATAAAAATCATCCCCTGCCTCTTTCTTTTTTATATCTTTTATTGTCTCAAATGTTTCGTTGATTGTATACGCATTTAAGATTACGATACTTATACATAATAATATTAACAAAATCACGGGTTTCATTTATATTATGTATATATTTTGTTTTATAAGTACAACCATTATGTAAAAAATTGATTTATATAATGACTTAAGGGACTATAGGTAATTATAGTATACAATAAGTGTAATAATGGTAAAGACTACTGAAAATTATTGGAAAGAAGTAAAAGAAGTATTGGGTGATAATTACGAAAACTTTGATTTTTCAAACGCACTTTTTAAAGGTGTTGTAAAACCAATCAAATACTTTTGTAAAAAGCACAATAAATGGGTTGAAAAAAAAACAGCAGGAGAAATATTAAATAATTCTTATGGGTGTGGAACTTGCGTAACTGAAAAAAGAAAAAACACAAAAATAGAAAAAAGTAAAAAAAAATTTTTCGAAGAAGCACCAAAAATACATGATAATTATTATAATTATGATAAGGTAATATTTGTAGATATGACTACAAAGGTAACAATTACATGTCCAAAACATGGCGACTTTACACAAAAACCTATCAAACATATAAATGCGAAGCAAGGTTGTAATCAATGTGGCGAAGAAAGATGTGCTGATGGTCAAAGGATGACTAAAGAAGAATTTATTAAACGGGCTATAGAAATACATGGAGATGAACACTATGGTTATCACTTGGTTATTTACATCAATTGTGATACAAATGTTGAAATATTTTGTAATAATTGCAATAAATCGTTTCAACAAACACCCTATAATCATACACACCGTTCAGGATGTACTGATTGTGGTATTAACAAAAGAGCGAATGAAATGAAACGGATTGCATCTGAAAGATTTTGGACAGTAGCAAATAATGATGAACGATTTGATTTTTCAAAATATGTTTATGATAAGGCTATTGTTAAAAGTGTTCTTAAGTGCAACCAATGTAATGAAGAATTTCTATCATCACCAAATAATTACTTATGTGGAAAGGGATGTCCTAATTGTTGTTTGAAAACAAAAAAAAAATTTAATGAAAAACTCAAACAAATATATTCAAATTTAGAAATGGAACTAAAGGTAGATTGGTGCAGAAATCCTGAAAAATGTAATGGAAAGCATAATTATTTTCCTTATGACTTTTATGTTTGTATTGAATATGGAGACCTTAAAATTCATATTATTATTGAATTAGATGGAATCCAACATATTAAATCACAGAAATTCTTTGACCGAAAATTAACTTTCGAAGAACGACATGAAAGAGATGTATATAAAGAAAAATGTGCGAATGAGAATGGATACCATACGATTCGTATTTTACAGGAAGATGTGCTCTATGACAAGAACAAATGGTTAGATAATTTATTGCTAGATATCGAATATATTAAAAATAATCAAGGTACTATTCATCATCGCTATATCTGTGATAATAACGAATACGACATATTTCTCTAATAACCAACCAAAAATATATGTAAATATTGTATTTTTTGTTTAAAATAAGATTATCAAAAAATTGATTTACAAATAACTTTATATTCTTATAATATAGATTCGTAATTAAATATGATTATTCCAGTAAAGTGTTTCACATGTGGTATGGTATTAGCCGACAAATATAGATATTACCAAAATGAAGTTCGCCGTATTAAATTATTGCAGGGTAAGTCCACTGAAAATGTTATTTATTTAACAAAAGGTAATACAGAAAAGACGATTGAGGGAACTATTCTTGACGATTTAGGATTAACGAAAGTTTGTTGTAGACGTCATATGTTGACACACGTGGATATTGAATAATTTTGTTATTATATTATATAACATGGCTAAGTGTGGAAAAACATCCAAAAAAACAAGTTCAAACGGTAAGAAAAATAATAAAAAAACACAAAAGGCGGGTTGTAAATGTAAAGCTCCTCTTTTTTTTACAGGAGGTGCTTCACCTGATTTACCATATCCTATAAATATGCATAACGATGACCTAAGGGGTGTTTCTACGCGTATTATGCCTAATATGACTGGAGGCAAAACTAAACGTAAAGGAAAAAAGAGAGGTACCAGAAAACGTAATTCCAAAAAGTGATAATTCTTTAATATAAAGACAGTATTTTTTCTTTATATTATCTATATACAATGACCATTGCTGGATTGAGAAACTTATGTACACCTTCGTATGTGTACTTGGTGATTTCTATGATACTATTAATTGTAATGTATATTCAAAACTTGAATAATGTGAATGTATTCTGTTTAGGTGCATATGAATGTGATGTGACCAGTGTTACCGCTATTTTTATCATTAATATTGTTTATATTCTATTTTGGACTTGGATATTGAATTTGATGTGTAGAGCGGGAGCTTCCAGTATTGCTTGGTTGATTTTATTGTTACCAGTTATATTGTTTTTCGTTCTGGTTGCCATGATGTTTGTAAACCAATAAATTTTTCATAATTTTAGTGCCATTATATTAAACCATAATATAATGACTTTTATTTAGCAGTTCGCATAATATAACAAAATACAAATCTATAGATACTATATAATATGCTTTTTAAATCTTCAACGAAGACTTTAAAAAAGAAATCTTTAAAGAATACTCAAAAGAAAAAATCTGGTACGGCAAAACGTTCTAAGAATAAGTCACGTAAAGGTGGAGCAAAAACGAAAAAAACACCTTCACCATCACCTGAGTCATCAGGTGAAGACACTGACAATTACAAAATACCAGAAGATTTACTGCCCGAAGAATATACAAAGGAATTAAAGGAGGAAGATGAGAAATATGTTCGTGAAGTATTGGACAATTTTTACGAGAATGATGAAGATATTAAAAAACTTAAGGGAATGAAGACAGATACAAAAGCACAAAGATTAAAGAAGAAAAAATTCTTAGTCAACGAAAAAAAAGAAAAATCACTCATTCCAGTGTTGCCAAAAGCAGTAGAAGATACGATATTTAAAGAAATAAATGAACGGCAAGATAAATTAGATAATTATGCTGCAAAGAAGGAAATACGTGATAAGGAGTTTGAAAAAATTATTAATAAATTGGAATATGAGCGTATGAATGCTGACGATTATGATTATGGAAATTATGGTGACAAAATTAACGAATTGCAACAGTTATGGAAACCAGAGGAACATTATGAATTTAACGCTATAGAAACTGCCATATTTGGAGAAGACCCTTTTTTAAGATTTAAAGAAGCAAAGGAACATCGTATACGTTATGTAGAAGAGTATATTAGAGATAGTTGGAATAAAGGATGGAGAAAAGCAGTAAAAGAAAAAGAAAAAAACCCTGATTCGGGTAGAAAGTTAACTGATATTTTGATAGAAGATTGGTTAGTACCTCGTTGTGTTGATGTTTATTATGGTGCAACATATGACCAGGGTTATGGTGATTATGAAACATCTGAAGAAACGGATATGATTGATGAATGGAATGATGCATGGATTAAAGCAAATGAAGACGAATACCAGAACAGTGATGAATTCAAAAAGGATGAGAAAAAAAAAGAGGATAAGAAAAATAAAGAGGAGGCTGAGAAAAAAAAAGAGGAAGAGGAATATCAAAAGTATATAAAAGATGCTGAAGAAAAACGAATAAAAGAAATTGCAGCTGCTGAAGAAAAGCGAAAAAGAGATGCTGAAGAAAAGGAAAGTAAACGGAATAGAAAGGAGCAATTAAGAAAGCGTGTCCGCATGCAAGAGGCTATGCAGAAGGCTGCTTTACCACAACCACCTACACAAAAAGCTCGTGTAACTATGCCACCAGCAGCAGGTGATGGACCTACGACATCAACTGAAACAATTAGTTTCAAAGATGCAGATAGTTTGGCGCGTGAAAACAGCAATATTAAAATACGTCAATCAAAAACGCATCCAGGGAATTATTATATGTTCAATGCAACAAAAAACGAGTTTACTTGGATTATTCCCATTGGTTTACGTGAAGACCCAGATTATTATATGGATTATGCAGATAATAAGAGACATATTGATGATTCCCTTTTCTCAAGAAGAGATGCAGACGGTGCAGTAAAGCAGGAACCAGATAGATTTGAAATACGTACTTACTCTAACGCCAAATTTGATTATTTAATAAATAAGGAACTTGGTGTTATTAGCAAAATATTTGATTAAATAATTTTACATTTACATAATATTATAAATGTAAATAAAGTCTTCAATAGATATTATATAGATGAATACATTAACAAAGCGAATACAGAATTTACCATTGGAATTACGCTTATGGTGTATTATTCCATATACATATCAATTACAGAATAAAGAATTATTACGAGATATTCGTACTTATCATACAGATAAGAATATTTTAGATAATGTATACGGTACACAGTATAATAATAATATTTTATTACATGATTTGAACCAATTTTGTTTACTTACATATGTTCCACTTTATATTAGTCTTACTTATCCAGAAGAAGTAAATAACATTTCTATAGATGATTTACCTCTATGTTTTACACTATGGAGACGATATTATGGTAATCAACAATTAAATAATATAGAATTATTACAAAAAATGGTTCCATATCTATCAACATATATATCATCTATTCCTCGTAAAATACATTTTATTTGGGGGTTATTGACTGTAGAAGAAAGAAATCAGTTTATTGAGAGGTATATTTTAGATAATGCTTAAAAAATTGATAGAGATTTATATGTTTATAATGTATATAAATATATAACCTTTTATATAAATAATGGACCCTTCCCTTTCAAATATCATAAACGACGAAACTACATTTAAATTTACACTTAGTAATATAAATGTAAGTTTAGCAAATGCATTACGTCGTACCATTATTAATGATATACCGACAACAGTATTCCATACAGAAGTATATGAAGATAAACAATGTATTATTCATACAAATACATCCAGATTACATAATGAAATTTTAAAACATAGACTAAGCTGTATTCCTATTCATATGACTGATTTGGAAATATTGCCAGATAATTATGTATTAGATATAGATGTAGAGAATGATACAGATACAATGAGATATGTTACCACCGAAGATTTCCGTATTCGTAATAAAAATACAGATAATTATTTGACAAGAAATGAAACCATAAAAATATTCCCTCCCTGTCCACGTACAAACATGTATATTGATTTTGTAAGATTACGTCCAAAGATTGGAAATACAATTCCAGGCGAAAAACTGAAATTGTCCGCGGAATTTTCGGTTAATAGTGCAAATGAAAACAGTATGTTTAATGTAGTATCTACATGTTCTTATGGAAATACGATTGATTCGGTAAAAGCTAAAACAGTATGGGAAGAACATGAAAATAAAATAAGAGCAGATGGATTAACTGCAGAAGAATTAGAAATACAGAAACGTAACTTCTATTTATTGGATGCACAACGATATTTTAAACAAGATAGTTTTGATTATACAATCCAATCGGTAGGTGTTTATGAGAATAAAGATATTATTAAAAAAGCATGTGAAGTGTTACATAAAAAGTTAACAGATTTGGTTAATTCTATAGATTCTGATATGGTAATGATAAAGCTAAGTGAAACAAATATGGACTTTTCATATGATATTGTACTTGAAAATGAAGACTATACAATTGGTAAAGTTCTTGAGTATATTTTATATGAGAAATTCTTTATAGAACAGAAGTTATTGACCTTTTGTGGATTTAAAAAGGTTCATCCTCACGATACTGATAGTATTATACGTGTAGCATATGCTCAAACCACCGACAAAAATTTGGTTGCACAAAATCTACGTGAAGTATGTATTGTTGCTGCCGAAGTATTTACTAAATTACATAAAATGTTTTAATTAAATATGTATGAAAAATTTAATAAAAAGTATATAAATATTTTTTATTAAACATCGTGATTATCAATACTACTTTTTTGTAGTTCTTTTCTTTGTTTTATTACGTCTCTTTTTTTTTGTACTATTTCGTTTTCGTTTACCACCTGTTGATTTATTTAAAGATTCTCTTACAGTTGGGCTTCTTATTGGTTTAAAATTACCTTCTGTGACTTTCCAAGTAGCATTAATACCTTCTAGTTCTTTATCCCTGAAATAATTTGTTAGAGTTCTAATTTTTAAATCTAATTCTTTTCCTTTATCTACATTACGTGGATAAATAGGGTTTGATAAAGCTATAAAAGTATCTTTTGGTGGATGATTACGTTTAGATGTGTATTTTTTTTGTGTTGCCATTTATATTAATGTGTGAAAATAAACTTATATATATTTTTATTTAGTAAACTTTGTATATATTCAAAAAAAAATATGATTTGAATATATAAGCTGTAATGAATACAGAAAGTACCGAAAGTTCTAAAATGATTGATGCACCCAAAGAAAAAGCCGAAGAAGTAAAGAAACTTTCATGTTTGGAATCTTTAAAGGAAACAATGAGTGACCAAGATTTCAAACAAAAAGTAGGTATGTATATTGCTTTTATTACAGAATTTTACAGAGCTTTAATGGGTTCTTTTTTGGTTGTTTTTGTACCACAAAAATGTGGAGACCATATATGTGGAATGAGCGATGTTGTTAGTACTGGGAATGACTTGAAAGATAGTGCATTTTCTTTTAATGTTATTGTTTTTGTGCTATTTTTACATATGTATTTTGCAGAAATAAGACGTGAAACAAAAATGATTGATTATTTGCATATAAATCCTGAATTACCCAGAGATAATGACGCTGTTGGTGAAGCATTAGTTCGTTTACCCGAAGAAAAAAGAAACTGTATTTGGTTTTGGGATAAGTATTATGCAAGAAGTGGACAACTCGCTATGATTGGATACTTAATCAATATGGTATTAAGTGGTTTTGTTGTCTTTGAAAATTACTTGGACGATAAAACATTAACAGTATTTATTACAAATGGTTTGTTTATGGCATTGAAATTGAATGATACTCAAACTACTACTGCTACCGATAAGAATATCTTCTTATCTGCCTATTTAACCAGACGTATTCAATATAATGATGTTGACCCAGATAAAATGATTGACCATGATAAAGTAGGTGAAATTAAAGACATTACTGATATTTATACTGATAAAACAGAGTCAGTCGAGTCTACAGATGCCGTTGTTGACAACTCTGTTTAAGTCATTAAATAATTTATAATTTAAAAAATTGATTTATAATAATTCCATAATATATTATTATATATATCATGGAGCGACGTATTAATACTAAAATTGAAACCTATATTGGTGATTTGAAAACAAAAATATGTGAGAAAATCAATGAAAAAACCTCTACACTTGCAAATGAAGATAGAAGTGAATTGTTACAGTATGTATACGATTTTGAACGTCTAATGCTTGTAAAGGATGATTTTATTAAAAGAAAACGTATAAAAAACGCAATTCCAGTAACAAACCGATGTAATGCCCTACGAGCAAATAATGAACAGTGTACACGCCGCCGTAAAGAAGGTTGTGAATATTGTGGAACACATTCTAAAGGTACACCCCATGGTGCTGTACATGCTGATGGAGAACCTGATATAACAGATACAACTAAAACATTAGATGTATTTGCAAAGGAAATTATGGGTATTGTTTACTATATTGACCATAATAAAAATGTATATAACACTGAAGATATTATGAACTCTGTTGAGAACCCGAGAATTATTGCAAAATATATAAACAATGGGGGAAATATTACAATCCCTGAATTTGGATTGGCTTAATTATATTATTCTTTAATTTTACGAGTTATTGACTCTTTTAGAACTTCTTCACGATTTGATGAAATAAATTCTGTGATATTTGTTGCTTTTTCTATGTCTCCTTTATAGTATTTAGATAAAATGGATAATAAATTCTTTTTTGTTATTGGTTTTTTTACATTTTGTTGTATATAACATAACTGCCCGTCTTTGATATCTACACAATCTATCTCATTTGTTTTCATTATCTCTATTAACTGTTTTGATAGTTCTTTTTTATCATTATTTCTCGTATTTTGTTCTTTTTTTAACGAACGTATTTCATTATCAAGTTTTACCCAACTTTTTATTGTATTTATGAGTTCCTGTTTTGATGACATATGATTTATTATGATATATTTTTTATATTTATCTATTATAATAGTTAAATGCATTTTACAAATTCACGAAGTATAATAAAATCTACGAATATACCTCATATGTCTACATCTACAAACAGAGGGAATATATCAATGAATATATTCCAATCACCAAAACCAAAACCACCTCCAAAAATACAACAAACTGTAACTCCAATCAATCAAAAGAAGGATACAATGTTATGGGGTGCTCCTACTTGGTATTTTTTTCATACTATTGCAGCTAAAATAAAGCCAGAAGAATTTCAACAATACAAACTACAAATTTTACAATTAATAAAAAATATATGTTATAATTTACCATGTCCATCATGTACTGAACACGCTAAACAATATATACAAAGAATGAATCCTACTTCCATTATATGTAAGGATGATTTGATTAAGTTTTTATTTGTTTTTCATAATAATGTTAATGAACGTAAACATAAACCCGTTTTTTTATATGAGGAATTGATTGAAAAATATAAAAATGCAAACCTTATTAATATTACTAATAATTTTATGTATTATTTTAAAATGGAACATCACTCAGTAAGAATGATTGCAGATGGTATGCATCGTAGACATATGGCTAAAAATATTCAAAATTGGTTACATACAAATATTCATATTTTTGATAGATAAATTATAATAAGTATTTTTATTATTATAATTCTATTCTGTTTCTTCGCTGCAATCAAGAAATTTATTTGTTTTTAATTTAATATAAAGATCTTTATCAGGTGAACCTAAGTCAACCCTACTAATTATAATTACATCATCCTTTTTATAATTTTTACCATGATTATCAACCTCTACTTTTGTTACAATACCATTTTCATTTACTGTAATATCAAATGTTGCACCAGTTCCACCTGATACCGGGGCGATAGTTTGACTAACACCTGTATATTCACCTTCCTTAAACCCGGATTTATCATCAATTCCATCTAATAGTTTATTGGGAGCACCTGTTATCGGGCATCGTACATCGTCAGTAACTGCCATTTTATTTGGGTCACCATTCTTATATACTTTACATGAAAATTGATCATTTTGTACTTTACCACACGTATCACTTTTTTCTCCATTATTAAAATATTGTAATCCTGGTGTTTTAAATGTGGAAACTATTGCTGCCCAACCTACACCAAGTCCTCCTGCTATAAGATAGGTTAATATACTTGTAGTCCATTCATAACAATATTCTTCTGCTCTTCCTCCCCCATTTTGACCTCCTTCTATTGGATCTTGTGATTTAAATTTTTCAAGTATACTGTTAATTGCATCAGTTGGGAAGAACTTGTATATTATAAATAGTATAATCAATATATTACTGGTCATTAAGAAAGCATTTTCTGCAAAATAATCACCTATACTACTATCTATAATTGCATAAACAATACCAATAATTACTCCTATACCAATTAAGCCTCCTACAATCATCTTCCAATATTTTTGTATAATAGGCATTAAAGTCATTATATTTGTATTTATTCCTAATTCAGATATTACCAATAATGAAAAGAACACAATTGTTGGCCAATTTGATGCATTTACAATATTCATTGTATAAACCAAATAGGAAAATGAAAACCCGATTATTATTTGTCCAATTGATAATTTTGATAAACTACTTTGACCAAACGAAAAAATGTTACACATAGCATTTTGTTTATTATTAAACCAATTATCACCAAGGTTCGGTAAGATAGATTCGCTCATTACTACAAGACCAATACTTAATAATAATCCAACTAAATATATAATTCCCTTTATGTCATTACCAAATATGGATGAAATTGTAAAAAAACAAACCAATATAAATGGACATAAATGCAAAAAAATATATAGAAATGTCTTTATATTTAACTCCATTAATTCTTATATATAATTGTATATATTAATATTACAATTATATTATCATAAATATCATATTTAATTTCACTCATCTGGTTTCTTATTTTTATACAGTTTATTTACCTTAAACATCCTTCTCTTTGGCATGGCACAACTATTACCTTCACTTGTATAATATTGTAATCCCTTATTGTTTATACTATTGATTATATATCCCCATATAACACCGAACAAACTGGATAAGCCGACTGCTACACTTATTTGTTCTATACCGAAACATTTCTTTCCTGATATCCATAAAATATCCATACCAATTAATACAACAAGGAATAATATTGGAATCAATGCACGTATTATAAAGGTAATATTTAATGATAACATTGTAAATGTTAAGTACGCCAAGGTAAAACAATAGATGGTTAAACTAATTGGTACATTTGAAAACTCAGAAATATGATTTATTGTTATTATATTACACAATGCTTCTTTGTCTTTATTATTGAATTTTCCAACTATTCCGTTTCCTATAAATATTGTTGATATACACGATATTAATAATCCTATTAAATATATTATACCCTTCATATCAGTATTAAATATTGATAATAGTAGAAAGTAACAAACTATTATGAATGGTGCAAATATATATAGGAATTCACGATAATTATTAATAGAAATCATTTTTACTAAATTTTATATTATACTGTGATATTATCATTTGTGAAAACATGAGTGAATATTTGTTCTATTGTTGATATCTCAATAAATTTTATCTCTGGATGTTCCTTTTTATAGATAGTCTTCCATTCTGTAAACTCACGGTTGTTTTCTTTGGGATACAGAAATGTTTTTACACCTGCACGGATTCCATTACTTATTTTTATATCTAAACCACCTATTGCCGTTATTTCACCACTTAAATTTATTTCTCCCGTTATTGCTATATCATTTTTTATTGGTTTTTTATTTAATAAACTATATATTGCAGTTGTTATTGCAGCACCAGCGGATGGACCATCCTTTGATATACTCCCATCTGGACAATGTATATGGAGACCTTGACATTTTGTTAATTCAAAATATTTTAATAATTCTTGCTTTATAGCATCATCTGTTAAACTCCAGGCAAGTGTTTTTGCTACACTCATACTCTCTTTCATTACATCTCCTTGTAATCCTGTTAATTTTAAATCTAAGAATACAGAAGACGGGAAAAATGAGGTTTGTACTGGAATTATACCACCCATTCCTAATAGATTTGCCCATAATCCATTTATTATTCCTATTTTTGGTTCTTGATTGATTTTTTTCTCACTTATCTTTTTATATTTCGTTAAATATTTATTCTCTATATTATCAACTGTTATCACAACTGGTATTTCAGTATCTGTTAACTCTGCTGTCTGTAGTAACTCTAAGTTGATTTCTCCAAATAAATCAAATATTATTTCTTTCAACTTACGAACACCTGGTTCACACGTATAATAATTTATTATATGTTCTATTATCTCATCACTCATTAATACTGTTTCATCAAAACCCATTTTTTCATTTATGTCTGGTAATATATACTTTCTCACTATTACCATTTTATCATCTACTGTTAGGTTCTCAAACTTGATACGATGAATACGGTCTAATAATATTCTGTCTATTAGTTCTGCATCATTATATGAAAAAATAAATAACACATTTGATATGTCTATATCTATCCCCGTAAAATATTTGTCTTGGAATGATTCATTCTGGGTCGGATCTATCAAATGGGTCAATATTCCTATTATTTCTTTTCCATTTTCTGTATTACTCACCTTATCTAACTCATCTATGTATATTATTGGATTCATACATTTGGTATCCATCAAAATATCTACTATACGACCCCAAGTTGAGTTTACATATGTATATCCATGACCTTCTAATGTTGAACCACTACTTGAACCGCCCATCGCTATAAATGCAAATGGACGAGACTCACCATTCACATCTATTAAACAGTTTGTTAATCCTTTCTTAGCGATACTAGTCTTGCCTATGCCTGGAGAACCTTCAAATCCAAAACAATATCCCGACTGTTTTCCGTTCATCCATTGACCTATTATTTTCATTATTTGCTTTTTTGCATGATTGTGACTATATATGGATTTTTCTAAGGCATTTTCTACTGCCTTGCTATCTATATGGAATTTTTTTATATCTTCATTTAGTTTACATATACTATTCCATTGTTGATATAATACATCCTTTTCATTATATACACTCAGTTCCCCTATTATTTTTGTTATTATACTATCTAACATACTGTTTTCGTCGTGATACAATTCTGTTAATGTAGATACCTTATACACCTTAGTCTGTTTTAATAGTTCCTTTTGTTTTTTACTATCTGAATACAACATTTTTATAAAGACGTTGAGAACCTGTACATTTAATGTCGCAGTTTTTTTTATTATATTGTCAATTATGCGAGTTTTTGTTGTTGTTTTCATATTTGATAATATATTCGTTATTTCTAACAAAGTATAATTTTGTTTGGGAGAAATCGTGCGGTTATTGTCTACATTTTCTTGTATTTTTTTAAAGTCGGCATTTAATTCGTTTATTACAGATAATACGGGTTCCTTCTTATATATACCAAATGGGATTCTAACTAATCCTTCCAAGTATTGCTTGATTTTTATACCAAATTCATCTGGACGACCTTTTAATTCCTTCAACTTTGAGATTGCTTTCTCTTTTACAGAATCCGTCGTTTTTAATAAACATATTTGTTGTTCTAATGAAATCTTTTTACCTTCATATTTATTTAATACCTCTTGGGTACGATTTATATTATATTTCACAATATCTTTCATTTGACACCTTATTTTCCATGGGAAACTATTGTATATCATTTCTTGGTAATTTGTATCATATCCCGATACACTGTTTAATAAATCATACAATAAATAACACATATACTCTATATCCGTATCATTTTTATAATATAACAAGTGCAATAGCATATTTCGTTGTTCATAGATATCCATTTCTAAAAACTCTTGTGTCACTTTATCCATATTTGTATTCGTTAACTTTGTAACGGCTGCATTTGTATTTATTACATTTTTTATTATATCAGTATTTCCATAGACCAATAAATCTTTTAATGTTAAATTATCAATTATATTACGTAATATTTCTTTATTTCCACCAGTTGTTTCTTCTACCGATTCGTTTAATGAACTCAAACGATGCTCTATATACCTGTTACTTATACATTCCAAATGAATATCGTCCAATATTCCATTTATAATTAATGTTTTCTTTCCACGAAGATGTTGAATTATTATACGAATACAATTTGTTGATTGAAATAATGTTTTGGGTTCGTAATCTATATTAAAACATTCGTATGATAATGCTTCTATATGTTCTATTATATTATCTCCCTTTTTCTCACAACAGATTGTTGTATCTGTATTATTATAAGTATAATCTGGCTTCCAATGAATTAATTTATATCCGGTTGGACGAACATGCTTCATTATTAAATCATATTTTGCTTTTATTATTTCACGCGATGGAGTAGTATTTTTAAATTTTGTACCAAAACTTATAAATAACAAATCCAATATATTTGTTGTACCAAACCCACATACGATTACCGATAACTTATCTATCACTTGTTGTAATTCACATATCATTTCATCAGTTGTCATTGATAATGGAAGTTTTTTTACATCTTTTAATAATTTTTCATTTCTTTCAAATATTTCTGTCAACACATGTATTGATAATTTTGTGTCATTTTCACTAAATATTTCCAATAAATGGTTGCTTTTTATTGATAATATTGTATTTTGAATTATCTCCCGTATGTAACCTATTTTTGTTGTTACAAATTGTATCACACTTTGTGCTGCAGAAACGTCTGTCATATCCATTTTTAATACATTAAAACTATTTACTTTTTTAAATGTGCTCATGATATATAATGATAATAGATTATGGGGTTTTTTCAGTATTCTTTCTTGTTATTTTATTACATTATGTAAACCATATAAACTTTTACTCCGTATATATGTAGTATACTTATCATGGGAATTCCAAGTTATTTTTCACATATTATTAGAAATTATTCTAATATTATACGAAGTTTTAAAGACTTATCATGCACACAATTTGGTTCTTTATTTATGGATTGTAATTCCATTATTTATGATGCTGTTCATACTATACCATATCACCATAATGACAAAACCTCATATGAAACACTCATTATTGATAGTGTTATCAAATCTATACATAATCATTTATCTATCATTAAACCCACTAATAATATTTTTATTGCATTCGACGGTGTTGCACCATTCGCTAAAATGGAACAACAACGAACCCGACGTAACAGAACCGCTCTTACAAAAATTTTGCTATCTCAATCACAGGATACTCAATGGGATACGTCTGTTATTACTCCAGGGACTACATTTATGACGAACTTATCTAAACGGGTACAACACGCCTTTGAAAATATGGAACACAAGTACAATGTTTCTAATATTATTGTTTCTGGTTCTAATTCCCCGGGTGAGGGTGAACATAAACTCTTTGATTTCTTACGGAAACAAAAGTGTCTTAATGAAAATATTGCATTGTATGGGTTGGATTCTGATCTTATTATGTTATCCATCTTTAATTTACAACATTGTCATAATATTTATATTTTTAGAGAAGCACCTGAATTTTTAAAACATTATTTTCCAATTGATAAATCTACTTCTCAAGATCTGCCTTATTTTTTAGATATGAAAGCTTTATCTTTATCTATATTATCTGAGATGGGTTGTATGTATTCTACACAACAACGTATTTATGATTATATCTTTTTATGCTTCTTTTTGGGTAATGACTTCTTACCACATTTTCCTGCTATGAATATACGTACGCATGGCATTCAAGTCATATTAGATGTTTATCGTAATCATATTGGTAACCGTCCCGATGCATTCATCATTGACAAACAAAATGTTATTCAATGGAAATATGTTAATAAATTAGTTAATGAAATCGCGAAAAAAGAACATGAATTGTTAACTATTGAATATAGTACACGTTCTAAACGGGATTTTAATAAGAAGAATACACAATCTAACCTTACACCAGAAGATTGTTTACAAAATATTCCTCTCGTTTATCGAGGTGATGAATTGTATATATGTCCAAGTGATACCAACTGGAATGAACGATATTATAAAACGCTATTCGGTGGACCACAATCCTCTACCAATATACATGATATTTGTACCAATTATATGGAGGGTCTTGAATGGGTTTTTAAATATTATTCTAATGGTTGCCCACATTGGAAATGGAAATACAATTATCATTACCCGCCCTTATTTGCTGACCTGCGGAAATATATACCTCACTTTAATACGGAATTTATTCATGATAAAACTACTTCCTCTAATAATCCACAACAACCCTTTTCTCCCTATGTTCAATTGTCCTATGTATTACCTTCTTCCGCTTTACATAACCTACCTGTAAATATTCAAAATTTCTTGACAAAAAATTATAAATCCCTTTATAGTGATTCGTTTGAATTTTGTTGGGCATTTTGCCGATACTTTTGGGAAGCACACCCGCTTCTTCCTGATATTTCGTTGGAACTCTTGGAACAATGGGATATTCAGTTCAAAATGCATTTTAATACTGTTAATTAGTATAACTATTTTCTGTATATAAAATATATAAAATATGGGAGACGCTATTATTACAAAGTTTGTTGAAGTTATTGATTTATTAAAAACGAATATTAATGAGATTAAACAAATTAATAATGTTATTCATACTGAATTACCGTCTTTTTTTACTACATTAAATCGTTTACATTCTACATTGACTTCTTTATCGTTTATTTATAATAATGATTCTGCTCATTATAGTCTGTTTAAACATCATTTACTTAAATTCTCACAAATAGATACTATATTATGTAAAATTACACCTATGCGTGGGTTATTGGTTCAACTTAATAGTATTAAATATGCAACCACTTGCACTGAAAAACTTAAAAAATATATCAATTTATATATTCAGCATAAACCTTCTACTATTCATAGTAGAATTATCAAATACTTTAAAATAATAGAAGACGTATTACCTACTGTTATTAATTTAAATAGGACCATTTTAGGAAGTGCTATACGAATTAAACAACCTATTCTTAGAAAAGCATGGATGTTGGCTGGTGAAAATCAATTAAATGATAGTTCTCTTCCTATCAATATTATTCAAGATAATCTGTATATGTTACTTAAATTAGAAATTGGAGAAAATACTATTAATAGGGCTAATAAAACTCAAATGTATAAAGATATTATTAATCTTATTACTGATGATATTGATAATAGAGGTTCTACACAAGGTGATGGAAATATTTCTATTGCTGAATTAAATGATTTACCAGATGAATTAATGAGAACAATTGATGATATTGATTATGGGAATGAAGTTATTATTCAGGAAGACAACTTTTCTGTTCACCCTGATACATATGGGTGTTTTAATTTTGGTACCAGTAAAACTTTTATTGAATCTAATGATATTATTGATTCTCATACTGAGTCTACCAAAACAGATGACAATGATACTGTTTGTGGTGAAAATAATTACGATGCTATTAGTTTTTTTAATGCATATAAACAGTATTTAAAAGTCAAAAAGAAAAAACTTAAAGCTAAACAAAGACAGAAGAATAAACAGAAAGAAGAATCTACTGACTCAAAAGAATCTACTGACCCAAAAGAATCTACTGAATCTATCGAAAATGTAGAAGAGGCCATTTTTGAAGGATTAAACTTTTTATTTAATTCTAATGATGAATCTATTGAAGAAAGTATTAAAGTATCTATTGATATTCCTTTTATAGATGACAATAATACCTTATCATGGAATACATCACAAGATTTGATTGAAAGACCTCCATGTGGACAGGATTATGGTTGTGATTTTCCTATTAAAAAAATTGCTACTCTTATATTAAAGAACCCAAGTGACTATGATTCCAGATTAAATGATGAAAATAGTATTCTTTCAAAAATTCTTTTTAAAATGCATGTAAATGATCAAGAATGGGGAGGCACCAACCAAGCCCACGTTAGATATCAAATTAATGGCAACACTTGTGTTAAAGCATTTACTGTTAATAAAAAAGACAATCCAAAGAATAAATATACTTTTACTATTAGTGGGTGTGAAATCAATAAAAAATACAAATTATTTAATTCGCATTCTACTACTGAACAAGTTCATATATGGTTATTTTGCCCGCCTTGGTCTGGTTGGTCTATTACTGCCACATCTATTTCTTGTCAGTTATATTTTAATTAAGTAATTACATTTAAAATTCGCTTCTTTGGTTTTATTTTATTTACCTTTGCTGCCTCCTTGGCTTCTTTTGCTGTAATCATGGCATGAAGTTTTTCAATCTTGGCAGTTTCCTTGCGCAAAGCCGCGCAAGTCGCTGCGGCTGCACGACGCTCCTCCTTCGCCTGTGCTTTTGCTGCTGCCTTTTCTTCTCTCACTGCTGCCCTTGCTGCTGCCTTTTCTTCTCTCACTGCTGCCCTTGCTGCTCTTTTTTCTTCTAACTTTGCTGCTCTCTTTGCTTCTCTCTCTGCTTTCTTTGCTGCAATTCGTGCTTCTCTCTCTGCTTTCGCCTTCTCTCTCTTTTCTTTTTTTGCTTGGAGATATTTGACCATCCCTATCATAAACTTAAATGCTTTCTTTCGTAAGAAGTAATTTATATCTATATCACCACCATCCGTGTGCAGCAACAATGCTAATGCCGCGATAGGTACTTTTCTATAAGTTGCGAAGTATACATTGTTAAAGCCAAAATTATCCATTTTAATGCTTAACCTAAAATGGTCCATAATAGTTATAATATTATGATTGTAGTATTTGTAACAAGGGTTTTTATTTAATACGAAATGGGTATTCTGTTGATTTTTATTGGAAAACGCGGTAAGGATTTTTGTATTTGGACAAAGTTTTCTAAATTCATTGTTGGCATACCAGTTGCCATTATTATGTAACATAAATAGCTGTTTCATCCAACCTTCTGTATAAACATAAGCTGCATCACGCCAATCTAATTCTCTTTCAAACGGATTTTCTACATCTGTTATATTACGTTCTGTACCAATTTCCAGAAAGGGATTGGAATCTTGAATCATTTTTATGCGAGTATTTATATCAATATATTTAAAGATATACCGCTTCATCTCTGCTGGTAATCTTGTCTGGATAAACTCCAATGCTTCAGTTGATATCATTATGACTGAATAAGTTTTTGATTTGTTAATAATCGTTAAACCGACCGACTTTTAGCAATTTTCTACGTTTTCCACATTTCTCCAAAAATTAACACTACAAAATTGATTTAAAAATAATAGTTTATAATTAATAGATAAACCAAACTATTAATTATATGAATAGTGAACCACTACAAAATAGTATTGTACATACTGATGTAAATATTGTTCGTGAAACTGGATTAGACCAATTTTATACAATACCAACTTGTGCCAAACAATGTATAGACAAAATGAATGAATTATATAATATTACAGACTTTGATTTAATTGTTGAACCCAGTGCTGGTAATGGTAGTTTCTTTAATCAAATTGTACATACAAGTAAAGTCGGGATTGACCTTGCTCCTCAACACCCCGCTATTATTCAACAAGATTTCTTTGATTATTATCCTCCAGATGGTAAAACTCATATTTCTACCATTGGTAATCCTCCATTCGGTAAAAATTCTTCATTAGCTATCAAATTCTTTAATCATGCTGCACAGTGGTCAGACATTATTGCATTCATTATTCCAAGAACTTTTAGAAAAATTAGTGTTCAAAATAAACTGGATAAATCATTTCATTTGGTACACGACAATGATATACCAAATAAACCATGTTGTTTTTCTCCACCAATGGCTGTTAAATGTTGTTTTCAAATATGGGAAAGACGTACTGAACAACGTCCATTTATAGAATTACCTACCAAACACGCTGATTGGACATTTTTACCATTTGGACCTCTTGATGATAATGGACAACCGACACCACCATCTGGTGCTGATTTTGCTATGAGAGCCTATGGTGGAAAAATTGGAGAAATTATACAAACTGGATTAGAAGAACTTAGACCTAAAAGTTGGCATTGGTTTTCATCTAATATTAATACAGAGGTCCTTATTTCACGGTTTCAAACACTTGATTATTCTAATAGTCTTAACACGGCAAGACAAAACTCTATGGGACGAGCTGAATTGGTTCAATTATATCAACAATATCTATCCAAACATTCGCATTAAAAAATAGTTTATTTAATTATTTTACATTTCTTTTTTATTCAATATCATCTATCCTATACTGTAATAAATCCTCCCAACATTTACTTCCATATACTGGCCGCAATGCATATTCCTTGTCATTCTCTGTGTTATTTAAATCCTCCTCAGTAATTTTACCCAACTTTGTAAGTGTACCGTGTGCATATCCTCCATGCAATAATACCATTCGCTTCATATCTGCTTTGTTTAGTTTGAAGATATATAACTCACCCATCGTTGTTTCTATATTATCTTCATTCATGTAATAGGCTGTTAATAAATACTCACATACATGATTCATTCTTAATTGCACGTAGTTAAATTTATTGTTATCTTTACCACCATTAGAGATTTTGATTTCTAAATTTGTTTCATTATGTTGTAAATCTCCTATACATAATGCAGAACTGTTCTTTATCATGTCATATTTCATTTTTATGTAGTTTTCAAGCAATGGACCAGATACTTGACCAGACAGCTGATTTATCTTACAATATATATGTGCTGCTTTTAAGCTTGGCTGTTTCATTATTTCTACTTTATTGTCACGCTTTGATAAATTTAAAATATAACGTAGTTGTCGCTTAGTTTCCATATTTTGGTCTTCTTCAGGCGAAGTTACCATAATAGATGTATTTGATGCGGACATATTGTAATTTTACTAATAAATGGTTTTGAGTTGTTACTACTTGGATAAGTATTTGGATTTAATCAATTTTCTACCTTTTTATCTATCATCCCCCACTGCAACACGAAAATCATTTTGTAATTCTTTTCCGTCTACTCCATACATTTTTGGTTTATATTGACAAATATAATGATATATTATACTATCAAATCTATCCCAATCTATATCATTTTCATGGTCTTCCCACTCATATTCATCAATACCCAAATTATCCAATAATATTTGCATTGCATCACTAATAATTGCACGTTCTTCTTTTACGGTAAATTGTTTCGTATCCTCTTCGATATTTTCAATGGATGTATATTGTTTGAATAAAAAATTATTCAAATTCACATACCATGATATACCTTCTACTATTGTTGGAATATATTTTACTATAAACATATCTTCTATTATGTTTCTTGCTACATCGTAACACATTTTATCGGTAAAACCCATTATATAATATAAAGTATTTAAGTTTATATTATTTTTATTAAATATACAAATACAACAAATTGTACTGACGGTTCGTCCAAAACGTGGAAAATTGCTTTCGGGCGTACTCTCTTATTTATATGCATATTATAACAACCCTATTCAAAATGGATCAAAGTTGCATTATTTGTGCCGAAAAGTTTAACACCAACAAACTCAAACCAGTTACGTGCGAGTTTTGTGAGTTTACCGCGTGTTCTACTTGCTGTCAACGCTATGTTCTTGACCAAGAAACATCTACGTGTATGAACAATGATTGCAACAAGGAATGGACACGCAAATTTGTGGTCAATACATTTCCCAAGACATGGGTTAGTAAAGATTGGAAAAATATGAACGCTAAAGTCGCTGTTGATAAAGAAAAAGCATTGTTTCCAAATACTATGGGAGTTATCGCCGATATAAAAGCTAAAGAAGCAGTTAAGACCGAAATATCACAAATACAACAACAAATTGATACATTAACCGACCTAAAAAACCAACTTGACCGTCAAGTTAGAAATGGAGGTATTGTCGCTGAAAAAAGCGTTTCTAATGGACGAAAATGCCCAGACTCCGAATGCCGCGGGTTTCTAAGTACCCAATGGAAGTGTGGGGTTTGTGAAAAATGGGCTTGTCCTGAATGCCATGTTATCAAAGGAGATACACGTGATACAGAACATACATGTGACCCTGATACTTTAGCTACTGCTAAGTTGCTTGATAAGGACACGAAACCCTGCCCAAAATGCTCTACTCCTATCCATAAGATTGAGGGGTGTGACCAAATGTGGTGCACTCAATGCCATACTGGTTTCAGTTGGAGGAGAGGAACTATTGAAAATCGTATCCACAATCCACACTATTATGAATGGCAACGCCAAAATGGTGGAGGAAGAGCTCCTCGTAATGTAGGTGATTTTGAATGTGGACGCGATATTGGTGACCGTAACGTTCATCGACGTCTTTCTTTTGCTTTTAACCTAATTCAAACCGCATACAAACAAAAACACGACCCGTCTGTTGAAATAACTGACCCAGAGATTGCAGAGAAAGAGAAGGCATTGAAGGATGCCAGAGACAAAGCTACATACATTAAAGACCGTCTTCTTAGAATTATACGCAACACAATACACTTAAATGAGGTTGTTGCCCCACGATTTCGGCAAACCAATGATGATGTGAATCAAGACGCCAGAATACAATTTATTACCAAAAAATATGACGACAAAAAATTCGCTTCTATTATTCATAAAAATAACAAGGCCATTTCTAAAAAACAGGATATATTTAACGTTATTCAACTCCAACATCAGGGTATAACTGATATCGTTTTCCGTATTATAGATGCATTATCGCCAATAAATGATGTAATTGACGGAAAAGTAAAAACATTTAAGGGTAAGACCTGTCGCGAAGTCGCTGAACAAATATACACTCTATATGAAGAATTTCAAACGCTTACTGAGTACTCCAATAATCTACTACGAGAACACAGCAAAACATACCAATGCAAATGTTGGCGCATAAACCACTTGGAAGTACGTCAGTACGCTACTTTTAAATAGATAACCCTTTTCCTTATAATTTATAACTAAACACTTTTTTATAATTTATGTGTATTCTAACAGTTAATAAAACAAGATAAATACTTTTATTGTACTATATCATTATTATCTCAAATGAAGGAACGTAGATTAATAATACCTCAACAAATATCACGAATTGCATTGTATTCTACTCCATGCATAATTCAATGTATTTATGTAAGTTATAGTAATGGATATACGGTCTTAACCGTTGGACTCTCTTGTCTATGTGGATCAAGTATATTATACTGGAATAATATGCAAAATACAGCAATATATAATATAGACCGCTTATTAGCAGTAAGTGTTCTAAGTATTAAAAGTTATATTGCATATAATCATTTTTGTATAAGAGGTGCAAAAATATGGTATACCAGTTTACTTGTATCTGCATTTGCCTACATATTATCTTTGTATTTGTTTCAAATTAATAAACATTGTATAGAACCAGATAAATCACAAATTATGAAACAGGCTGTTTATTATCATATGTTTTTTATTCATTTTCTACCGACAACTACATTTTCTTTATGTGTTTTGCATTATTTGCCGATAATAGAAGATACATAGAGATAATTACAAAATTGTATATTCAAATGTGTAAATAACATTTTCTATTTTTATATTATAATATGCTTGGATCTAACAAAATTCATTATTCAATCATTATCTTTTTCTTAATAATTATGTATGCAATTAACATCTATGCGTTTAAGAATGGATTCCCTACTTGTGAAAATTACGTTACCAATACGTATTTATATTTAGCATTAAGTATTTGTTACATCTATTTTAATATCAACCAATTTAGCTCATATAATCATCACATATTTATACCATTCTTGGTAAGTATTGCGGCAATCCTATATATTACTATGAATAAACCGAAAACACAGAGTGGTATAGCTATTAATCATATCGTATGGTTTGTATTTTTAACAGCTTTATCTTTTATGATTATACCTATTACATCTATGAGTAGTGATTCTATGATTTATATGACTTTGTTTTTTACATTTGCAATATTTATTATCATGTCTGCTCTTGTTTATTTGTTTCCTACTTTTTTTCAAAAAACAATGCACTTTATGTTTCCAGGATTATTAGTAGCACTTATTATGATTATCTTAATTGAGTTATTTTTGATTTTTATTAAACAGAAATATCCTACTCATATTCATCGTTATATTAGCTGTTTTGTTATTACTTTATTTTCAGTGTTTATCTCTTATGATACACAACTCATGTTTGAAGAAGCTGAACAATGTAGAAAATATGCTAATTATCCTGAATCAAGTATGAAATTCATATTAGATATTGTTAATATCTTTGTGAGGTCGTTATCTATGCAAAGTCGTTAACTAATATGAAAAATTGATTTATATTGTTTTATAGATTTTTATCAACAACATAAATTATGGAGTTTATTACAATGTTTTATTTTGATAAATTAGATTTAATCACTATGGAAAATATACAAAAAATATTTAAATTTGTTATAGTGAATTTTGGGATTTATTTGATGTGGATTACTTTACATTACTTTGCTGCTCATCTATATATTCATTGGTGTGTTCCTGCTACTTTAACCGGGTTGATTATGTCGCCATTCTTGGTTCCTGCACCACATTGTTTTGGATTAAGATGGGTAATTTATCAAGGAGGGAACAGTATTATTGTTATGTGGTCGTTCATTGGTGTTTGGTTACTTTCTTACTTTATTCCTATAAAACAATAAAAATATAAAAAAATATACAATTGCATAATATAATTATAACTTTTTTATTCTTGAACATTTTGTAAAAAGGTAATAACGCACGAGTCGTCGTTGTCGTTGTTGAGTGGATTGAGTATCATAAAAGTGTAATTAAACAAGGTCAAGGTCAAGGTCGTTGTCGTAGTGGTTTAGGTTTAGGTTTAGGTTTAGGTTTAGGTTTAGGTTTAGGTTGTCGTTGTGGTCGTCGTTAGTGAAATGAAAATCGTTGTCGTATTTAGTAGTGTTGTAGTCGTCGTTGGTAATGCGTGTAATAAGGTTTGTAATATTAATAGTAGGATTTTCCCGTAGTTGAGAGATATTGTAGTCGTCATAGATAAAAATGACATCAAGATTTTTATATGGTTTCTCCCACTCTCTGTAACCACAGAGAATAATGGATTTTTTAGTAATAAGATTGGCTCTCTTATGCCGTCCCTTGAATTTGTTTCGTATGTGGGCAATAAACTCTTCACCAGCATTATTGAATACCTTACACATGCCATTACCTAACATCACTTCAACATAGACAATAACCTCCAACTCATTTTGAGGCAAACGTAACGCAGCATTTCCACCCCCCGCTGACTTGACATGCTTCCTGGCTAAACCCTTAGTCTTAGTTCCTCCTGATGTATTCTTTACCATTGCTTTGCTTTATTATTGTATATAAACCGATAAAATATATTTGTATTAATATTATGAATATTAATTCAATTTTTTACAACAAATGAATTTCAATAAAAAAAAGGTATTTACACCCCTTTTTTAATTATTTTTATACTTATTTTGTTTCTATTGTTTATATTGTTGTAATTTGTTTCGTGACACAATCCCATGTTCCTATCTGGGCATGTGACTCACTATCATATAAATTATTTGCTTCATCTATCAAATACTGCTTTTCCTCTATTGTGATTATCTTCACATCCAATTCCTCCTCTTCCTCTTCGTCTGCTTTTACTTCCTCTTCGCCATTTGAGTTCGCCAATGTCACCAAACTTGTCACCAAATCTACTGGCTCCTTCTTTGACTTCTTCTTTGTTGCACCCCCCTTCTTCTCTGCCTTTGCATCTGCCGCTGCCTTCTTCGCGGCTGCCTTCTCGTCCAACTTACGCTGCTTCTCCGCGGCCTTATCATTCAAGACCTTCTGCTTCGCCGCTGCCTTATCCGCCTTCTTTTTATCAGCTAAGTGGGTACGCATCTCCTTTGCGATTCCCTTGTTCTCCAAAAATCCTTCCACAAATGCCTTTTGCACTTCCACTTCACCAAACACATGACACACTTCAAACATCTTGTCTTCATCAAACAACACTTCGCCGCTATTCTCCAATTCCGCATTGTTTAATGTTCTTAACATATAATATGTATATTGGATAAACTTGTTATACTTCGCTGGAAGACTCTTACGAACTGTCTTCTCCTTTACTTCCTCTTCCTCTACTGCAGCAGCCTTCTCCACCACCTCTTCCTTCTTCTTCTCCACCTTCTCCTTCTTCTCCTTCACCACCTTCTCCTTCACCACCTTCTCCTTCACCACCTTCTCCTTCACCACCTTCTCCTTCTTAGGAGCCTTGGTGGCCTTGGGAACGGTCTTCTTAGGACTGGGGGTATTGACTTGTTGACTTGACATATTGATTACTTTTAAAAACTTTGGGTTTTATGATACATACCACTACTCTTTTACAGATTAATCAATTTTTTACATTTTGTTCTTTAAACACTCTCTTTTGAGAACATATATTGTTTTCTAATACTTTTTTGCTATATCACTCGTTTTTCAATATCCTACTCATTTCCCGATATGTCACTCATTTCCCGATAAGTATTTATAGGGGGTTTTACACTCTTTTTTTCATTATTGGTCGTGCATCTTTGATGCACCACCTGATTGCCCTGACTACTCCACCATCGGTGAGTAGTCAGGGTAATTGAGGAGAACCTACTCACTTTTTTTCATTATATACTACTATATTCACGATTTTACTGTGTATACTGTGCATACTATGTTAAAAAAAATGATTATACTCTACACTTTTTATAAAAACACTCTTAATTCGGGTGTTTTTATAACATTCCTACTATGGTTATTGTTAGGTTCTCCTCAATTACCCTGACTACTCCACCATCGGTGAGTAGTCAGGGCAATCAGGTGGTGCATCAAAGATGCACGACCAATCACTAAAATAAACTCTGTAAATATATACAAAATTATATACATGACTTATCTAACTTCACCTTAGGCAATACCTCTTTGTAAATCTTCTTCTGCAACACTTCACTGTCTACACTATTACCGAGAGCATTCTGTAATGCCTTGTTTTGATATTTATTCTCTGGCGTGTCCATTACCGCCGCTTGGGGGTTTTCTCGGGCATATTGTTTTACCAAACCATAATGTTTGTTTTCTATATCTGTTATCATGCCACTCATCAACGTTTCGTCTTTTGCACTGCTTTTATTCCACTCATCATGATCTTTTATGTATATTGTATCACGTTTTAAATCCGTGCAATGTAAAGGACGGTCGGTGATTTCCAAATCGCTCAAGGCTTTTATCATTATATTACTCACACTATCCACATAACCTTTATCTGTTATTGCATTCAAATGACTCATGTTTAACTCTATTGATTTGATAAAGTCTTGAATACTCATTGCATTCTTACATTCATTGTTAAGGTACATCTGCACATTGAACGTGTTATTACAATTTGTGTTGTGACTATTGTTCGTGTCACCGATTTTTGGCATGATTTCTGCCATTTGCTTTATAATAGTCAGCATTAATTGTTTTTCGCTTGGCTCTTCTTCTTTTTCTTTTTCTGGGACAAAGGTATTTTCTTGGAGTTTTTTGGCGTTTTTTTGGCATTTTTTCTTATGCCTTGATAACCCTGACGCAAAATTATATATATTTCCACAATCACACTCATATGCTTTGGAACTTTTTGGAACTTTATTTGTAGTATTTATGTTACCATCTGTTATCATTTTATGTTTTGCAGTCAATAAATGTCTATCATATTGACTTAACCTACTCGTATGATAGTCACAAGTTTCACAAGAATATTTTTGGAACTTTTTGGAACTATTGGAACTTACCATTGTTATCTATATAATGATAACAAAAAAAGTTCCTAAATCATTTTTCAAAAAGTATAAAAAAAAGTTCAGTAACAAATAAAATCGCGGAAAATCGCGTTTCGCTGCATTATGCTCTGAAGTGGTTTTTTGTGTTTTTTCTGAAAAAAAAGTAGTTGCAATTTTGAAAAATGGACAAAGAAAGGTATGTCCAAAAATAGGAAAGTAAGAATAGTTTTTATTTTGTGTTTTTGTGGGGAGGTAATTCAAATACTTATTTGGGGTAAACTCATTTGTCGATATCCCACTCATTTCCCGATATGTCACTCATTTCCCGATAACTATAAAAAGGGGGTTTGAGGAGACCTCGGGTGAGAGGTATTCAAATACTTATTCGGCGAGGATGGTGCGACCGTACGGCGCGGGGATTCGCGGGGGCAACAGTACCCGAAAAAAACCAGTGCAGGGGTCTCAAAAGATAATAGCCGTTAAATAAATCAACAATATATTGTAAAAAGTATTTGAAATAATATGTTTTCAAAACAACGCAAATATGTAGAAAATTGATAATTTTATACACATTGTAAGGGATACAACAAACTAATAATGAGAATTAAGGAATCACACAATATAATTACAGCATTAAGAGATAATTATTGGCGATATGAAGACGTTTAAGCTTAAAGGTTATTCCACATGGAATGATGTTATGAACAACAGTAAAATTACTGATATTCAAGATCCAGTTCTAGAAATGGAGATTGATAAATATGAATTTGAACAAATGTATGGTAATATTGTATGCGAACTACAGGGTAATGATGACGTATTGGAGTCATATACAGATTATTACTTCACTGTTAATCCCATGAAATCGTATGTTTTATCTTTTAAGAGTCAAAAAGAAAAAGATGAATTTTATGATATTGGATTAAATAAGGAATGCGTTGCATCTTTAACTGAAGTTTGCGAAGGAGAAACAAAAGAAGAAAAAAAGAAAAGAAATAAAAAAAGAACAAAAAACATTGAAGAAGACAATAATGATTATATTATTGTCTTTGAATAAAAAGAAATAAAAATCCCTGTATTGCATTGCTCCCTGTTTTTTTTCAAGTAAACCAATAAAAACAGCAACATATTATGTAAATCAAATAACATAATATGTAAGGTTCTCAAAAATGTTTGATAAATTACATGTTATTAAAAGTATAAATAATCCAAGTAGTTAATGCAAATAAAATGCCTCCCCATACGGTGTCCATAATAGCAACGTTCCACTCGTAATTTTTAAATATAGCCAAATTAGTGGAGTCAAAAACACCATATATAATAAAACCAAGCAAAAATGCTTCTAAAATAGTTCTATGTGATTGTAAAATAAAATAATTCAATCCAATGACCAAGAAGAAATAACATAAAATCGCAGGAATTAACTTAACGTTCATTACGCCGTGTTGAATTTTAAAAACTTGTGTTTGAAAAACAGATTTTGTCAAATTTAAATATATAAAATCAAGAGTCAACAAAATGACAGCAGAGAATAGTAAAATGTTTATTTTGTTCATTATATAATATTATATGAAAAAAATAGTACACAATGTTGATTGAGACAAAAGAAAGTATTAGTGAAAAAATATAAACATAATATAAATGAGTTATAATTCATTTGCGACTGAACGAAATATGTTGATAAATACATTAGCATTGTTGAATGAACAATTTAGTGCGGAATCAAACAGAACAGAACGTGGTAGTATAGGTAGACAAATAAGTAGTGTAGAAGATAGATTAGAGGTAGTAAATAGAGTTATGGATAACTACGATTCTCCACCGTATGCACCAGGTTCTCCACCGTATGCACCAGGTTCTCCACCGTATGCACCAGGTTCTCCACCGTATGCACCAGGTTCTCCACAGTATGCACCAGATTCTCCAACAGGGTCTGTAAGAAGCTTAGATTTGAGTAATTTAAACATATCAGATGTATCACAACCCGAGAGAATAGATGTAGATCAAACTCCGCCAGGTTCTCCAAATAGAACTCCACCACCAGTTCAAACCCAAACACCGTCTGCCCCCACACGTAGTAGACGTATTAGACGTGGAGGAACAAAAAAAAGGAAAGGAAAGAAGAGAAAGACCATGAAGAAGAAAAAGTCCGCGAAAAAAGGGAAGAAAACAAAAAAGCGATAGACACACAGGCTTTTTGTAAGGTATTTGTAAGGTGTTGTTAAAAATCGTAGTATAGCTTGGCCCCAAGGTATCCCATAAAGAGTATAAATACTCCAAGTATAATACAAGTTTCGGCAATGACTGACATAATATCGTGTTATTATTGTTAAGATTGATGTAATAAAATAAAACTTCCAAAAAAAATCAATTTTCTACATTTTTGTATGGACTGGAGAACAAGAAGGATTTGAAAAAGTATTTTCAAATACTTAAATTACTTAGAGTGAATATCACTATAAGGATAGATAAATTTGCAGGTATCGTTAGGACAGTCACAATTCCGTCTGCTGTATAATACCTGGTAGGTCTTGTTAGGCTTGATACATGGGTCGTAGTTTAATTTTTTACATTCGGGGTGGCAGCTGCACACATTGAATAGGTTAGATTTATGGACAGTATTGAAGCATTTTAATCGGCAGAAAAGCTGATGAATTTCGGGTACAAGATAAGAACGCATAGTGAGATATTATAGCACATAATGTTTATATTTATTTGCACAGAATAAAAAGAATGATAAAAAGCATCAATATTGATAGATATTATGTAAAATAAATAACATAATATGTAAGGTTCTCCAATGGTAATATAAAATTGATGAAAACATATAAAAATAAAAAGTACTAACTAATAACTAATAATAAATAATGGATGTATCATTAACACCAGATTTATATACACCAAGTGTGGATGACAATGGAAATTATATAGATAATGTACCAGTAATAAGACACGGTATAATATGTTCTTGTGGTTCAAGAGCAGATAAAACTTACGACAGTACAACAAAATTTGCAACACATATAAAAACAAAAAAGCATAAGAAATGGCTTGTTATGTTAAATCAAAATAAAGCAAACCATTATGTAGAAATGTTACAAAATAAAGAACTGGTGAATGAACAACGCCAAATAATAACAAGGTTAGAGAACCAGATTCAATCAAAGATTTTAACTATAGATTATTTGACGGAACAGTTGACAAAGAAGAATAATCCGGTAGAATGTGTAGATTTATTAGATTTAAATTAGAGTCGACAATATAAAATTGATAAACATATATAAAAATAAAGGGTTATAACAAAAATGAATCCAGTAATAGATAACGAAGATTATAGTTGGTATGGGGATGAGCGTATCGGTCGTACAAGAAGATATGGTAGATATAAAGAAGTAGATGAAACATCCTATATATTGGCAACAATACCAGTGATAGTAGGAGTAATATTACTCATCATATTAGAAATAATACGTTAACAGCAATGAGAGCGTGATAAAATAAATTCAAGATATTGTTGTTTCCATATATAATGGAGTTCTTGAATACATTGATTGTAAATATAACGATAAGTACTATCAAAAGAGTAAATATATATAATTAATTCTTTTGGTCGTTCAGCTTTGCTGAACCACTCACCAAAGGTGGGTAAACGGTTATACATAAATATATAATAACAAAGAAATTATACTGTATTTTTTGTTGAGCTTCTTGATATAAAAAGGTATATATTTATCGGGCAATACTTTTGGACAGAGCATATAGAACCAAAAATGTAAATAGGTGTGTGTATAAATTCATCCAAAATATTAATAATCATCCAAAATATTAATAATCATCCAAAATATTAATATCATCCACTAATGTAATATAATGTGCCAAAAGTTTATATAAATCGTTAATATCTCGGCGTTGAGCATATAGGTTGTAAATCATATCTGCAATTTGGTTAAAAATAATGTCATAATCACAATTATCGTCATTCCAATTCCATTCCACCCCAATAATGTGTCCTTGTTCATCACGGTATTTATCTTTTTCCAAGTAAGCATTATTATTGCGTAGAAATATATCTGGAGTAATATCGGTATCTTTAATATAGTGAAAATAAGCAAATACAATATGAAGACCATAATAATATTCTCCAAGAACGTGTAAAATATCATTCCAATCGTATTTATCCATCCAATAGTGAACTTTGACTTCATCGGCAAGAAACCGAAAAATATAAGGGTGTAGGTCTTGTGGCAAACGTTTCAAAATAGGCATAGCATCATTAGTAGCTAAGATGGTTTGTAAAGTTTGAATTTGAGTTTTGGTAGACATGTTAATAAAGTTAAATAATATTATGAATAGTTTGATAATATTATAAATATGTTCTCAAATAATATCAATTTTTTATTTTTGAATTAAAAATCGGTAGGCAGATGCAGTAGTAATACCAACAAAAACACATCCAGTAATATCATGAATTTTCTTATTAGTCATGTTTTCATCAACATAGGTATGTAACAAATGTTTTATAAACCAGGGGTTTTTGTTATTTTTATCCTCGTGAAATCTATTGCCAGGACACCCATCAAATACTAACCAAATAATGTAAAGAATGAATGGAATAACAAAGGTTTTCTTTAATAATTCTAAAGGGAATAAAATAGGCGAAAAAATAAGCGTTAATAAAGCAACTAAATGCAAATAATAAAAAAAATTATATATCATATATATATAAAAATCATAAAAAAATGAAAATATAAAAACACGGAATAAGGGTGTTTTTATAAAAAATGAAAAATAAAGGTCAAGGTTCTCTATTTATAGTTTTAATGATTTAATTTTGTTAATACCTTTGTGATATGCTGATGAAAATAAGATAGAAAAGAAAAGCAACAAGGAACCGCCTTTAACTTCTTTAAGACGCTTAAATTCAAAACCTTGAACATTTTCTAAGAAAAAGGGTATTCGTTCAATAATATTTCGCCCAAAGTAACATAGAATAGTAACACAAATAGTTAATTTTAAAATAAACAAAATAGTTTGAGTAGAAGTATATTCTTTGTCATCATCTTTGTCATCATTGAAGAAAAAATCAAGTATTTTTGCATTAATAGCTCCAAAAATAGAGAACAATAAAACAGCAAATATTAATCCAATAATTTTGACGGGTATAAATAATAATTTCATGTTTATATAAATAGCAATATATAAAAACACGGAATAAGGGTGTTTTTATAAAAAATAAAAAATAAGTATCAAGGTTCTCCTCAATTGCCTTTCAGGCAATCCGGTGGTGTAGCTTTGCTACACGACTATCCCTCAAAAAAGATAGGAAAATAAATAAAAAAATTAGTTAATGATATTTATTAGTAATAGGTTTGTTCATATAAAAATATTCATCATCTTGATGAGACATCAAAGAAAATCCATATTTTTTGTAATAATTCAATAAAAATTGTGGGTCACCCCCGTGTTCGGGTTTTTTTTCAACATATAAATAGAGTCCATTGGTTTTTTTGGAGGTTTTCATAAGATAGTCAGTAACAAATCGCTCAATCAAGTCCATCACGATAGACACAGGTGATTTGCCAGAAACATCTTTCATCTTAGCACGGCAAACTTCATTAATCCAAGGTTGTTGATATTGTAAGAGTTCTAAATTGCTTTTTTGTACGGTAGCGGCTCCGCCGTCAATAAAATCCATAATACCTTTGGAATTGGGTAAAAATCCTAAAGAAATGGCAACCATGAATGTTCTTTCACTTTTAGAATTTAACAATTCAATAATCCGTTTGGTATTTTCATTATGTAGATTTTTATCCTTGAAACAAACTTTTTGCATTTTAATAAGTATTTTGGTCAAGTCTTTAAAAGACAATTCCTTGGGAAGTAGTTTACAATTATATTCGGTCATACATTGTCTCATGCATCGTCGCGTAGCGACGTTTTGTCTGGAATTAATTTTGTAAATAGCGGATTCATAAGTAGGAGATGCCATAGTATATAATATACAATGAAAAATAAATAAGAAATATTACGGAGAATCAGGAGCAAAAAGATACATCAACATTTTCATTAAACAACTTCTATCATCGGTATAATCATCGGTATAATCATTGTTATCATGTTTGGGTTCTTGGTCTCTTTTAATAGTCTGTTTTTGAACAATATCATTAGTTTTAGAACCCTTCTTTTTTAAATGTGGGTTGTTGGCATAGATGGGTGAAACATCCATGGTAGGAATTTGATTGTTGGTTTCATTAAAGTCATTCCAAGTTTGAATATCAATAGAAAGGTGTTTGGTGTTAAGCAGTGTAGGATTAAAAACAGGTGTAGGAGGGGGTGTATCATCAATAGTATCGGGGTGTTGCAAAGAGAGTTTATTTGTAGTATTATTCATAATTATAATAGAGTGATGTAATTATGAATACAAAAAATGCAATGGTTACTGAGTTAATTGTTAAAAACTATATATGTGTTAAGGTAACCGGCAAGACCAAGCCATGCAAGATAGGGAAGTAAAAGGTAGGCAGCAACGGGTTTGATATTATAAAACGCACGAATAGTAAATATTAAAACAACAACAAGTAAAAGTAGGTCAACTAAAGCTAAACGAATAAGTTTGTATTTAAAAAACAAAGGACTCCATGCAAGGTTGAATACCATTTGAGTCATAAATAATAAAACGGGTTTGCTAAAAAAAGAAGTAGTTTGTAATACAAGTAGAAGAGAGATAGCCATGAGTGTATACAAAAAAGTCCATACAACACCAAAAACGTAGTCGGGTGGAGTGTAAGGAGATTTCTTTAAGTATTTATACCAAAATGGATTGTCGTACATTATATGTAATAATGACAAAATATGTACAATATGTTTTCAAAACATCGCAAAAATGTAAAAAATCACCTTTTTCAGTCAGACTAATAGTAAGTAGCCCTAAATGAAATACTTCATGACAACATTACAAGTAAAAGTATTTGAAAAATATGTTTTCAAAACACTCAAAAAATGTAAAAAATTGATTATTTTAGACAGACTAATTGTAGATAACTTTAAATGATTTAATCATGACAACATTACAAGAGCAAGAATACGTGAATATGGATACTGTATTAGTAAAAGAATCATTTTTACCATATTATGGTGAAAATCCCAAAGAAGTAGCGAAGCAAGCCAAGTTGCAAGCGAGAGATCAAGCTAAGCAAGCCAAGTTGCAAGCGAGAGATCAAGCTAAGCAAGCCAAGTTGCAAGCGAGAGAGCAAGCGAAGCAAGCCAAGTTGCAAGCGAGAGATCAAGCGAAGCAAGCCAAGTTGCAAGCGAGAGAGCAATCGAAGCAAGCCAAGTTGCAAGAGAGAGAGCAGGTGAAGCAAGCCAAGTTGCAAGAGAGAGAGCAAGCAAGAGTGCAAGCGAAGCAAGCCAAGTTGCAAGAGAAAGAGGCACTTAGGATAAGGAAAGAAAGAGTAAAAGAAATCAAGAAACGACAACGACAACAGTTAATCACGACCGAACATCTGTTTAGATTGTATCGTTTAAGAGAAAGAGAGATAGCCAGTGCAAGGAGAGAGGCAGCCCGACGTGAAAGAGAAACCGAAGAGCGACATTTGCGTGAAGAAGCGGCAGCGGTGGTTGCACGAGAAAATACAAATCGTGCAAGAATAGAGAGAGAAGAGAGGCATATGAGACGATTGAGAGGAATGGTACTGGATGCGGACTTAACAGAGGTAGAGTTGGTTGAACGTTTGGGAAGAGGTTTACCGATACCACAATTAGCAGGTCGTAATAGAGATAGGAGAAGAGAATATCAACAAAGAGGTGCTGTAAATCCCATGCAAGAGTTAATAAACCAGGATCAAACAGAATGTAATAAAACGCGTGAAGAGTTAACTCTTGCGGAGAATGCATTTGAAGTAACAGATTGTCCAGTATGTTTTGATGAATTAGGAAATACCAACCAAATGACATTAAGATGTGGTCATAAATTCTGTGGGGATTGCATAATGGAACACATGCAGAGAGTGGGTGGAATGAAATGTCCAATATGTCGTGAACAGTATGGAGTAAGAGTAAATGGTTGGGCGCCTCCTTTCAATGCAAATAGATAGATAGTTTAAATAATTAAAGTAGTAAATAATGTATTTTTTTTTAAAATCTTCAACGGTTTAATTAATATGGAAGCATAAATTTAGTATTTTTGCGTAAAAAAAAGAGAATTGTATAAAAAGAATCAGCAGTGAATCCTCCAATAGAAAAGTAAAATAATACATATTCAAAGGTAGTTTTATCTTGAATATTATAAAAGTAATAGGAAAGAAGAGCAAAAAAAGGGATAGCAATGATGTCACCGTAATGACTTAAATTATTGTTAGTAAAAAAACTCATTATATAATTTACATATAAAATAATATCATCAATGATTTAACCGGATTCACTATCATTATCACTATCGCCTTCCTCTTCCTCTTCCTCCTCCTCATCTTCGTATCCGCCCGAACACCCTGGACACGAGATCCAGGTGTCGTCGCACACATACATTTCTCCGGGGTAGCCATAGCCTTCGCACATGTCACACCCGACAGTCGTTGTCGTGGGGTTGTCCTCCCGATTTTGGTCGTTAGCAGGAGGTGCAACATTAGGAGTTACGTGGTCATTGTTAAATTGTTGAATGATTTTGTCTAATCTATTACGAATGGCGGTTCCTTGACAGTTGCGTCGGTCACCCGTGGTGAGTTCTGCAAATAGTGGTGGTTCATATTTAGGTGTGTAATATTTCTTCTTAATGTACCAATTAAGGGACTCGTGAATATTTCCGTAATTAATCCAAGAACAGATGGCGAGTCCAAGAATTCCAGACAACTTGCCGTAGATTTTATTGGGTTTTGTATTGGCAACGCCAATAGTAGTGTCAAGAAATGTGAAATAAGATGTATAGAATAGGCGAATAGTAGCAATATCAGTATCCTGAACACTATCGGTAAGTAGATGATAATTGCGTTGATAAGAGGTATTCAAGGAAGCTTCGCTGCGTTTAACAATGGATAGATTGGCACCAACTATATCGGCCATGAGGTTACGTTTCTTCCCTCCCCCGACAGTTCCAATATATTTGTTGAACCAATCTCTAAAAGTATCATCAATAGAGAGACGAAGAGAATAGTCAACAATAGGAGTTTGTTTACGTGCATAATACTTGGCATTGTTACCGAGAGGAGTGCCACTGTTAAGGCGGTCAAATATATTAGCCATACAATCAATTGCAGCAGCACGATTGCCAGTCATGGCGAAAACTTCAGTAGAGATTTGATAAGATGTAAAATAAGTTTGTTCTTGTGGTGATAATTGAGAATAAAGAAGACCATTGGTATCGGTGGTAGGAAATTTATCAAGAAAGAAGTCCTGTAATGCAGAGAGTCTGGTTTGTCCGTCTTCAATGTTAAAATATTCATTGAATGTGGGTTCTTGGTCATCGTATGAGAAATGCTGCTCAACGTGTTTGCTTAAAATGATGGCATGTATAGGCCAATTATTAAGAACAGATTCCACCAAGGATTGTTTCTTCTTAGTAGACCAAGCAGGAAATCGTTGATGCTCAGGAATTCTATACTGTTTGCGTTGAATATCCTGTTGAATGAGTTCGGTTCTGGGTTGAAACACGTCGGGATGAATAATATCAATAAGAGCGTGTTGGCTAATGGTACGTCTGGGTCTGATCATATTGATGTTGTAAATTGTATACGGTTCGTAGGGTTGTAAATAAGTATTAGTTATAAAATACACTCAATTTTTTACATTTTTTGAGTGATTTGAAAACATATTTTCAAATAAATTTTTCAAATAAATAATTTGATGTAAAAAGTATTTGAAGAAAAGACAATATAATAGAATGTCTTATGAAAGGCGATGCCTCTTTAGCTCAGAGGTAGAGCGCTACCCTTGTAAGGTAGTGGTCGCGAGTTCGATTCTCGCAGGAGGCTGAATAGTTATTGTTATATAAAATAGTGTATAACAATAAAATAAAATATTATAATATACTGAAAATGATAGTAAAAATAGAAGAAGGTAATATATCCATAAAAACCAATAAAATAGATACAGAATTCATATCAAATAACAAAGTAGGAATATTGGGGTTAGTATTGCCGTTTTTTATTGTATTATGTATATTGTGGTATAAGGAAAACCATCAATTAACAATAGTAGAAAAAACATTTATATTAGTGATATTACTAACACAGATATGTACATTATATGCGTGTTTGGTAAAATGGAATGAAAAAATGTTGTTAGTGAGTCATTATATATTTATAGTAGCAGTCCCTTTTGTATTATTATGTATAATGAATAAATGGTTAAATATTTATTATTTAGTGGTGGTATTAGCAACAATATTGGTATGGATAATATATAATAAATGTATATTTGACACATTATTGTTTGAAGTATTATGGAATGGTAGTTCGTATAAATTTAATAATAATTGGATGTGGCCAATAATAGTGTTAATATTGATGATGTATGGAATAAAAATCGTGAAGTATAAAGCATAGTAACACGTAAAAATAAGTTACAACAAAAGGGTGCAATAATAAATATAAAAGTAAATTAATAGAAAGGAAATAAAGTATTATTAATAATGAATAACATTACAATAAAAAATGGGAGGAAATTCATCAAGTGAGCAGGAAGACACTGAATTTCAATATTTATTTATGCGAAATGCAATGAATAAAATAGAAAATAAAGTTCCCTTTCGCGAAGAAGGAAGTCCCCAATCTCCAAGGTCAGTAACAAAGACGCTATCATTTTTGCAAGAAGAAATGAAAACAAATGACAGTGTAGTGAATTCAATAATAAGTCAATTTGCGGAAAGGTCAAGAGTGGGATACGAAAAGTATGGAACAACATTAGATCGAACGGATTTATCTTTATTGGATTGGGTGCAGCATGCCCAAGAGGAGATGATGGACGGAATATTGTATTTAGAAAAGATAAAAAAAACAATAAAAGAAAGAGAATCAGGAACAGAAACAATGGAAAGATAAAAAATGAATTAAAAACAGGTTGATAATGTATAAGAATGGAGGAAAGTGTCGTGTATGTAGATAAAAAAGTATATACAACAAGTCAAATAATTACGTATATGGGAAATAAACGAAAGTTATTGCCGATAATAGAAGAAGCATTGGATGAAATAATAAAAGAAAAAAAGGTATCTGGAAAACTAATAGTAGGGGATGGTTTTTCTGGGTCAGGAATAGTAAGTAGAATGTTAAAAACAAAGGCAGATGAATTGTATACAAATGATTTGGCAGGATATAGTAAGACATTAAATGATTGTTATTTATCAAGACCGTCAGTAAAAGACCAGGCAACTATAAAGAAATATATAGATAATGCAAACAAAATAGCGGATGAACAAAGCCCATCAACAGTAATAGAAGAGTGGGTATCAAAGCACTGGTCTCCAAAAAAAGAGGAAACAGAAGAAGGTGAACGAGCGTATTATACGTGTGAAAATGGTCGGCGTATAGATTTGATGCGAGATTATATAAAGAGTCTTCCAAAAAAATTCCAACCGTATGTTCTTGCTCCATTATTGGTGGAGTGTTCAGTCCATAACAATACAAATGGGCAATTTGCTGCGTATTATAAGGATAAGGATGGTAAAAAGGGAGAATTTGGAGGAAAAACGAAGACGGATATAAAGAGAATCACTCAACCGATTCGTATTCCCTATCCCATATTCCACGATTCCAAGTGTAAAACTCATGTAACCCAAATGGATGTAACGGAATGGGCAAAAAGTTTACCAACAGAAACGAAAGGTGCGAAAATGGACATAGTATATTACGATCCTCCATATAACAAGCATCCATATAACATCTACTATTTTATGTTGGATATAATCAATGATTGGGATAAAACGCAAGAAATCCCCGAAACATATCGCGGTCAACCGAATGTCCGAACAAAGTCGCCATATAATAGTACGGTACATGCAAAGAAAGCAATGACAGAATTAATAGAAAGCACACCATCAAAATATATCATGTTGTCATATAATGATGGTGGCATTATATCAATCCCCGACGTAGATAAGTTGTTAGCGGAGCATAGTAAGAGTGTAAAAAAAATACCGATAGACCATAAGACGTATAATCGTTTGAAAGGGATAAGTAATTATAAACGAACAACAGAATACAAACCAGTGAAGGAGTATTTATATGTAATAGAAAAATGATAATCACTATTGTACTTAATTATCATTTATTTTGTGCGGACTAAAATGTTCTCAAACCAAAGAAATAGTGTATAAAACGTAAAAAATTGATAAAATGAATAGGATATAATGTAAGGTATCATTATACAACAGTATATCTATTATCTATTACAATGAATTCCAAGCTAATTATGTCAACAAAGTTGAATAGGGAGGAGAGAACTCTATGGTCAAATATGAAACTTGCATTGAAAGCCCATAATTCTTACCATGTGCGTAAAGAATATTATCCATTAAATATGGAAAGTTGGGAGAAGGAGCATAAAGAAATTGAAGAAGGTTATCGTACACAATTAGAGGAGATGATAACAACACGTCTTGAGATTGAGGCAATTGAAGCAGAAGAAAATGCAAAGATGGAAGCAGAAAATGCAAAGATGGAAGCAGCAAATGCACTTATAATGATGAATAAAAGAAGGACTCAAAAGAGGAAGAGAGAGGAAGATAAATCAAATATGGTACCTCGTCGTTCATCAAGAATTAGTGCAAGAATGTAAAATAAAAGAAAAATAAAAATAAAAAACAAAAAAGAAAAATATGGGGGTTCCCTTATTTTTTCTTTTTATTTGTCTATTTTTCTATTTATTCAGCTGCAAAATCCCCAACCAATGGTTCATCGTCAGTTTCATTATCAGTTTTGTCATCATCGGTTTCATTATTTGTAATATAAGTATTAGTCAAGTCATAAAGAGCATTAGTCAAGTTTTTAAGAGTAGTTTTAAGAGTATCAAAAGTGTTACTTAAATCATTTCGTTCATTATGTTTTTGATTTAAATAAGAAATAGCATTAGCACAATTAGATGAAAATTCTTCATCAGGTTCAGTTAAATGAACAGTATCAATATGTTCAGTAACATATTGAACGTTATCACAAAATGTTAAGTATTGTTCTTTTTCTTTAATTGTATCTTCTTCATCATCATCAAATGCACCGAGCATTTCTTCTTTATTAGCGAAAGTATTAGTAATAACATTAAATAATTGTTTGGTATCGTTACGAAAATAAGTATGTAAATAATCATTAGTAAGATTTTGTTTATTATTATAAGTATCATAATAAACATCTAATAATGAATCAAACATTTCAATAGCTAACAAGGTTTTATCATTATTATTAAAATTCTTAATAATATTATTACAAAATTCTTCGTCACAAATCATATTATCACAAATCATTTGAAAAGGAATGTAAGTATATTTATAAGTAAATATTAAAGGTATAATGATTCAATTTTTTACATCGTCTTATTATGTAAAAAATTTATAAAGAACTACAAGAATCACAAGGGCAATGGGTAATTGGTGTAGAGTCTTCATAAAAGAAAAAAAAGGCAAGAGAAAGGATAGCAATATAATAAAAAAATAGAGAAGGTACAGAGGTAATTTTACAAACTCGTAAAAATAGGTCAGATAATCCAAAAGCAGTAACGTAAATAACGACTTCAAAAATATTATTCATAATAAAAAAAAGGTAATATAATGTATATAAATAAAATAAGAATAAAAAATTCATCTAAATAACAAGACCCCCCCTCATAAAAAAAATCTTAATAATTAACAGGATTATTTGTATTTGGATTAATTTGTATATTATTATTATTATTAGAACATATCAAGGAAAAAATAAAGTAAAGTAATGACATACAAATAAGAACACACATAAGCCCGCCAAATAATATTAAGAAAAAATAAATGGCTTGTTTCATTATAAAAAGTATAATATAATAAAACAGAACTATTTAAGTAAGTATAATAAGTTTAACTAGTATAATGTAGTTATTTAGTTTTAATAGTAGAAACTTTAATATTGTAAAATCTATTTTTATAAGTTTTTTTAAGCCGATTAGTGTAAGAAATAATCATATCCCTTGAGATAGGTTGTGTAGTAGGATATGAAATGCGAATAGCTTCAATAATAAGGTTCATTTGTTCAGTACAGAAAGAATCAAAACCATCCGCGGGAGAAATGGAAGGGTCATTAATGATAGATTTGATTTGCGTGTCAATAGCATAAAGAACGGGTTTATGCATAGATTGGTATATTTTACGAGGTGGTTGAGAAGCGGGAACAGTAGATTTTTGTCTAAAATAATATCGTACGCTTTTAAACATTTTGTCATGAACATTGCCCGTAAAACCAGATTGTTGAAGACGTAGAGTTTCATCTTGAATAAGTGTTTTGTTGTCTTCACTCCATAGTTTCCATGCATTTTTAAAATCTTGTCGTGAATCAAATTGATGAATTTTAGAAAATGATGAAAGTTGAGTCATAAAGGAGGCTGTAAAGTTAAACCGAAAAATAGGTATGGAATCTGTTGATTTCCCCATTTGGTTATTGTGATTCGCGTCTTGAATGGTAATTTGATTAGTAGTCATAATGACAGATATTGATAAAAGTATTAGTAATATGAAAAACTCAATTTTTTACAAAATAAATAGAGTTTAAACAATATAAAGTGATAACTATAAAATAGTGTGGTGTAAATCAATAATATTATGGCTCTTATAGTGTAGCGGTTATCACTCAGGACTTTGAATCCTGAAACCCGAGTTCGAGTCTCGGTAGGAGCTTTTACGCCAGTATAAAGCAGAATGGCGCAGAGGCAGCGCGTTGGGCTCATAACCCAAAGGTCAGAGGATCGAAACCTTTTTCTGCTAATAAAGTTGGCGTCTGGCGACCACAGGCGTGTTTACATTGAGTGCAGTACAAAGCTATACAATGTAGCGTATAAATGTACAATGATAAAGTAAACAAATGGGGATGATATAATTCATCTTACTGCCCTTTTAGCTCAGTAGGTTAGAGCGTGCGGCTGTTAACCGCGAGGTCATAGGTTCGAACCCTATAGAGGGCGTATATTAATATACATAATGAGATAATAATCTTATTATGTATATAATGATGGAGAGTCCATTTGCAAAAACAAACAAATCATTTGTTGTATATGTAGAACCATTTCGAAATAATTATTACAAGACATATGATAATATATTAACGGTGAGTGTGCATCCTCCAGGTGTATTGGGTGATATGGTAAAGGCAATATCATTAGATAAGTTATCACCATTTGAAAAGCCAGGAGGAACAGTATGTAGTCATGTAATATTGAGGTATCCTCGTAACAGTGCAAATAGTACGATAAAGAATCCAGATATGTATATGACATCAGATGATATTCCATCATTGTTATCGTATTTACATGAAAATAATTACGAGGTAGATACAAGTATGACAAGGATGTTGCAAAAATCCCGTGTTCCAACAATGGAAAATCGTCGTATGGTATGTATGGTAAAAGAATTATAAAAAATTGATACAAAAAAAAGGATATAATACTAAGTAAAATATCCACGAGCAATGGAAAAACAAAGTAACTCAAAGTATTATCACGGGGATTGTCTGTGTGAAAAGAAGAAGGTACCGACTCGAATCGCCATAGAATGTGAGAATTGTATAGAGTATAGTCCACAGCTCTATACAACTGAAAGACGACAGCATACCATATGTAATTGTGAAGACGTAGAAATAATGCATGAGATATGTAAAACGTGTGCAGGCGACCGCGATGAGATAGATACATTAAACGATAAATTAGACGATTTGATGTATCATATCCACTATGATATAAAAAATTTTGTTAATTGTGAAGACAAATTGAAAGAAGTGTTGGAGATCTCTATAAAGATGCGTCATTTGAATCGTAAATTATTAACCCGCTTGATACAACCAAATAAAACAGAAGAAAAAACAGAAGACGCCATAAAATTATGTGAAAATACGGACTGTGAAAGGTATCCACCAGATTGGGATGACGAAGAAGATACTGAAAGTACTTATCAGGAAGGTCAATATAAGAAATGCTGTCTATGTGACGGATATTTTGATGACGATGGATTTGGTGATATATTATTTGTACAAGAAGAACCAAATAATCAAGAAGCCAGTTGTGATCTATGTGGAAAGGAAAATGATATAGTTCAAATGAAAGGAAGTGGGCAATATTTATGTGAAGCCGCTTGCGATGAGGATGAAGAAGAAACGGAGGAAGAGGAAGTAGTTGAAGAAACAGAAGCAGAAGCAGAAGAGGAGGAGGAAGAAGAGGAAGATAAAGGATTAGAACATCTAATAAAAGAGGATGAATCGAGACTATACCTGTTTAAAAGGTTGGAAAAGGAAGTAGAAGAATCTGGTGAGGAAGAAGATGAGGAAGAAGATGAGGATGATTATACGTGTGGTAGTTGTGGAACTACTTTTGATTATAAGTTGAATAAACCAGAATACAAAGACAATAGTAAGGATGATGAGTGTTCGTTTTGTGGAACTAAGTTTGATGATAAATGGGTTGACCAATATAAATCGTCCAAGAAAAATGATGCAAACTTGACAGAGGAAGAGGAGGAAGATAAGGATGAGAAAGACAATGAAAATGAGAAAGACAATGAAAATGAGAAAGACAATGAAAATGAGAAAGACAGTGAGAATATAGTAGAATATCATGTAGTAACAACTATGTTTGGTGGTTTTGACACAGGTTATTGTTACGCTGATGAAAGAGAATATGAAGATGAAGAGGAAGCACTAAAATACTATAATGAAATAAGTCTTGTAACCCTAACTGAAAGTAAATATACAGGGGGTGTTCAATATAAAAGAATAGAATCAGGAAAAGCACATAAATTAGAAAATGGAGAATATGAAACAGTCTATTTAAACGAAAATAAAGAAGAAACCGTAAATGAAGATGAAGAAGAAAGCGAAGATGAAGTAGATGAAGATGATGAAAAAACGTATACTTGTGACCTTTGTTGTAGAGACAAAAGTTTTGAAAATTATTATGTATTTAAACGAGGAAGGAAACAAGAATTATATTCTTGTATAAAGTGTTGGGAAAATCGTAAAACACAATTAGTAGGAGAAACATGGACGTGGACTTCTCATACTTTTCCAGGGCCTGCGTTTTATACAGTGGAAAAAGATGAAGAAGAAACGAATGAACCAATAAAATTAACAATCAAAGATGATAATACAAACTGGGAAATCCCATTGAAATGCAATGAGGTGTGTAAAGAAAATATGTAAATTGTATAAATAGAAAATATAACTACTATATAAAATGGATATGGTAGTAGCTGTAAATAAGAATGGAATCATAGGTAGAAATAATAAGTTATTGTGGGATATTCCTGAAGATATGAAACATTTTAGAAGGTTAACAAATCATAGTATAATAGTAATGGGTAGAAGAACATTTGACTCACTACCATTTGGTCCATTAAAAAGCCGAATAAATATAGTAATAACATCAACACCAAATAAATATAAAGATGGTTACAAAAATAACGATGTGATATTTTGTAATTTAGATGAAAGCAAAGAAATCTTAAAAAAATTACAAACAAATACAAACAAAGGAATATTTATTATAGGTGGAGCAGAAATATATAAATATTTTTTTTCCAAGTGCAAAAACATATATGTAACACACGTAGATACGGATGAACGCGAAGGTGTAAGCATAAAATCAATATTAATAGAATTATCTCTGGATTACAAAGTGATAGAAAAAATAGGTTCATATGAAGAAAAAAAGACAGGGAATCCAATAAAATATGAAATAGTAAAATATGTGAAAAATGAATAATTAAAAAAGCTTAAATAAAAATAAGTATAAAAGATATAGATATGTATTTGTCATTATCGTTATTATTAATAAGTGCAGTAAATGTATTGAGCCAGAAAGTGGTAATAGATTATCCAACATTGCCTTCAATGTGGACAGCAAAAACGATAGAACCAGGTGCTCCAGGAAATGGAGCTGGATTAGAAGCTTATAATTTTGTGGAAACTCCAACAGACGAAAATCCAAGTGCAATGTGGAGTAATTATACCGATTGTCAACGTTTAATATATATTCCAAATTCTTATAATGCAAAACGTTATTTACTGGGTTGTGAATCAGTAAATTGTTGCTGGGAGGAACAAAGTGGAAATCAAGTAGAATTTCAGATCCCCAATGTACATTATTCAAATCCAAGTAAAAAGGTAGATGTATATTGGCAAAAAGCAACTGTAACAAATTTTGGAAAAGAAGTAGAAGCGGATGAATGGAGCTGGTCTTGGACAGTAAAGGATAAGTTATCTCAGGATTGGAGAGCATATACATTACCATGTGCGGATTGTGTGAATGAAGTGGAATTAATTCAATGGCAAAGTCGTGCAATGGGAAGTGAATGGTTTGGTGTAGAATTTAAAGGGTATCGTGGTATAAATAGTACAGGTGAGGATGGTGAAAATTTTAAATCAAGATTTGCAGTACCCGAAATCTGTCAAAAAAATAACTTGTTGGAATGTCCATCAGGATTACATGAAAGATATTTTGAAAATAAATTGGAAGGTGGTCGTCAAAATGAATGTGATGTAGCAAAATATTTAAGAAACGCTGGATTTCCTTCAAGTACAATAGGAACAATGGTTTGTATATCAAAATATGAAAGCTCTTGGAATTGTGATGCAACAAATAAAAATGTAGATGGTTCAATAGATTATGGTTTATTTGAAATAAATTCGTATTATTGGTGTTCAGGAGATCCAACATCAAAATATAATGAATGTGGTGCAAGTTGTTCAAGTTTAATGGATTGTCAAAAAAATACAAATTGTGCTTATAAAGTTTATAAAGAGCAAGGATATAATGGGTGGTATGGTTATAAAAATCATAAGAGTGAATGTGATAATTATCAAGCACCTGTATGTGAAGAAATGGTAGAAGAATATGCACCGGTAAGTAATGTAGATTTATCAATGTATTCAGGAAGATGGTATCAAGTATACAAAGATGTATTTGATATGACATTTCAAGGAGAAGGAAGATGTGCTGTAGCGGATTACACAATATTAGAGGATAAGGTAGGTGTATTAAATAGTCAAATAAATAAAGATGGAAAAGTAAGCCAAATAAGTGGTTTTGCATTTTATGAAAAAAATAATTCGGGTGGGGAATTATCAGTAACATTGGATGGTGTTCCAAGAACAACGCCATATTGGATAATAGAATTAGGTCCAATAGTAAATAACCAGTATGATTATTCAATTGTATCAGATAATAATCGTATATCTTTGTTTGTTTTAACAAGAGATGTTGAGAGATTTAAAGAAACGTACGATAAAGAAGTGAAAAATAGATTAAATGAATTAGGTTTTACTAATCAAATAAATAAACCAAAGGAAATGTCTCAAGAAAATTGTGATTACAATTTGTATAATTATAGTGTAAAAAAAAAGGAAGATTTTTATGAACCAGAAAAAACTACAGAATTAAATAATAAAGCTCCAGATTGTGGAGTATGTGGTAAATCTTATCAAACATGTTGTATAGGGTTTGGTGCACAAGGTTATCCATGTGATTGTCATTTAGAGGAAGGAACAGGTAAGTCGGGTGAAAATTGTGGAGATTGTGGAGTAGGATTTGCAGCATGTTGTATCGGTTATGCAGCAGATGGATATCCATGTGAATGTGATGTAGAATAAACTAATATATTTTCAAATAAAGTAAAATTGTAAAATTTGAAAATATACGTATATTATAAATAGAATGTTATCTTTTATAAAAAACATAACAGATAGTAATGTAGAAAAACCAATAGAGGAAAAACCAATAGAAGAAAAATCAATAGAAGAAAAACCAATAGAGGAAAACCCGATAAAAAAAGAAGACAAAAGTGATGTAAAAATGTTGAATCAAGGTACATATGGATGTATATTTAGACCAGGTGTAGAATGTTCAAGTAAGCAATTAACAACAAAGAATTATATAACCAAAATTCAAAAACACCGCCAAGTATCAAAGAATGAAGTATTAATAGGTGAAAAAATCCAAAAAATATCGGGTCATGATAATTATTATGCTCCCATATTGGAAACATGTGATGTATCAGTCCGTGATTTAAAAAATGTAGAAGAGGCAAAGAAGTGTGATTTTATGAAAAATGCAGATGAGTTTCTGGATAAACAGTATGAATCAAATAAAATCCGTTATGTAGGAAAAAATACGCTGGGAGATTATTTTACACAAGAAACAGCAAATATAAGTCAAATAGAAACCTATTTTCGTAAAATGATAAATATTCATAAACATGTTTTGACAGGAATAATGAAATTAAATGATGAAAATATAATGCATTTTGATATAAAAGAAAATAATATTATATGTAAAAATAAATCGGGGCGACCAATATTAATAGATTATGGTATATCGGTAGACACAACAAACATATCATCTGTAACAAAAGATGTTCGTGATATATTTTTTTCTTATACAGATACATATCCCTCATGGTGTTTAGATATAGTGATGATAAATTATATGATACATAATGGTAAAAATGCCGATATAAAACAAAAAAAGGTAAACGCTTGGCGTGATGAAAAGGCATCGGTAGAGAGTACAGAACAAGTGATAAGTAACTATATAGAAAACAATCAAGGTATAATAGATGTTTTAACGAAGGAGGAAAAGGAAAAATATAAATTAGATATGATAGCCTATTATAAACCATTAGTAGAGGGTGGTATGATGAATATTCCAACGTATGGAAATGTATATGATGAAATAATAAAATATCATAAAAGTTGGGATAATTATGGTGTGGCAATAACATTTTTATTGTTATTACACGATTTGAAATTGCAAGAGCATGTAAAGGGAATCCCATTTATGGAAGAATATACAAGTATAATGAAGGAAATCATACTGTCGCCTCCGAATAAACGTCCAATGCCAGAAGCAACAATAATAAAATTGGTAGAGTCGTTATCTCACGTGAGTCGTATAGAACAAAATAAGTTGAGAAAGAAAATAACACCAGATTTTCGTAATCCTCAAAATATCAAGGAACGTAGAAAAAAAATGGCAAATGTAAAAACTGAATCTATAAAACAAACATTAATATTAAATGAGAAAAAGAATATTCAAATGGCAAAGATAGATGAATAATTACATGGGATATGTAGAGAACCATGAATATAAATAAGTTGATAAAGGTAAATACCTATGTTTATCAACACTAAAAACAGCTGCTTCATATGGCGAAAAAACATCATGAGTTTGTTTTTCAATAATATAAATAAAATCGTGTAGCAAATGTATAGAACTCCCTGAAAATACCCTATTTTTTGTATAATCCATAATAGTCGAAACATCAAGAGTATGATGTGTAGAAACATTCCAGTAAAAAACATAAGGTGCAACATCAAACCCGTTTTGTATAAATAGGTCTTTCACATTGGGATATAATTCATGTAGATGAAAAACGTTATTTTGTGAAAAATCACTAACAAATAGAATATTTAAATTGTCAACAAATCGTGTAGTAGAATAACTCCCCTTAATGCCTTGTATGATTAAATTAATAGATGTATTTTGTAGTAATGGAGAACCTTGTATGGGTGCAATAGATGTGAAAAAGTTATCTACAATATCAACAAAATCATCGGTATGATGGAATTGGATCCAAATTGAAGAATTCGCAACCGCAATAACTCTGGATTCAATAGAGCTGTTACATGCAACCGATAGTGCAATTCCAACCGCATTATAAAATGCATTGGTATCATTATAAACCATAGTTTGAGAAACGTCAATAACAGGGATAGTGAATTGAAAAGCACCTTTTTTTAAATGCCGCATCATTTGTTTCCATAAATGGTTTAACGAGGTACGCTGCAGACCAATAGAACCGTTTTGATTAGGACTATTGATAATTCTGATAGCATGTTTAATAAGAGAATCATATGTAGGTAGAGAACCAAAGAATAATTTATTATGAAATGGAATATTTGTATCATATTTGTGGCAAAACTCGGGATAATATGTAGTGAGTTTATCAAAGTGTTTCATATAGGTTTTCTGATTAACATTAATAGGTTCAATGTCATCCCATAAATATTGTGTCATTTTAATTTCAGGCGTGAGTAACCTTTTATTTAAATAGGAAATTTGTTTACGGAACCTGCACTTACATTTTGTGATAGCTTTACGTTTGGAGTCATCATTTTCGGGAGAATTAAGAATATAAGGATAAACTTGTTTTGCCCAGTGAATAGCAATAGGTTCAAATAACCAACTATATTTTTTCTTTTCACGTGGAATCCACTTAGCAACATTAGAAATATAACGTGTATCCATGGCATGTTCTGTAAATTTCCAAGTATGATTGTCAAAGATAACTTGTTTGACAATAAGTTCAATACAAAGTTCAACTAAGGCATGTTGGTCGCCTTGTTTAGAGAAATTACGAATAAAATCACATAATCCAATGGCATCTTTCCAAGAACCACATAGAGTTAGAGAACCTTGTTGTGCAGAAAAATCTTGACAATTATTGTGAGAAACAGTAGGAATAATTTGATGTAATGCATAAATGGCGAGTGTAGGATAAACTTCATAAAATGCAGTAATAAGAAGATAGGTTAATTTCCGTTCTCCTTTCCCGTAAGAAATATCCCGTGTAAATAAAATGAGCTTATAGTAGTTATCTAAGATTTCAATGTACTTAAGATTTTTTGGATTGTTTTGTATTTGTTTTTTGAGGAGAGAGAGAACCTGAACAAACTGATTAAATAAAGAAGTAAAATCATAGAATTCATGCTTGTTTGTGAGATTAAATTGAAAAAAAACAAATTGTTCTCTAAAATAAGAAATATAACAGGATGATGAATTGCTAATAAATGGCGGGAAATCCTCTGGTCTATGAATATATGCGGGTATATCCATAGCGGCTTGTAATATAATGAATGGTGTAAAATAACATTTATATTGTTTATAATGATTATGTGCGATGTTTTCGGGTTCGCCGCGGTTTGGTATTTTTCTTGTGTATATTTTTTTCATCATTTTTATCTACAATACGTACCTTTTTGGTGCTTCTATGAGAACTTGTGGGTCCAGGTTCTCCATGGTCTTGTAAAAAAGATTGTTTTAATGCAGATTTTAATGTGATGTTATGTTTTTGAGTAGGTATTTCTTGGAAGAAAAAATAAAGAGTATTCATGGAATGAAAGATGAATATGGAAGAAGGAATATTGATAGAATCAGTAATAGAAGTTTCTTTAAAGAACGAGTTATTAGTAAGATTTGCATGATCAAGTTGTGAGAATGATTGAATTTGTTCTGGTTCAATGTCAACAATATTGGTAAATAGATTGGTGAATTTGTATTTGGATATAGGTGTACGTAATTTTTTAGTTTGTATAATTTTAAGCAAAGAATCGGGTGAAATGGTAGATTGGTTGGCAGGTTCTCTTTGCAAGGGTATAATTTCGCGTACAATTTTATCAATGTAGTTATTTTGATTGATATAAATAAAAATACCAGAAATAGAATCCATAGGTTCTCTGGAATAATTAGTTTGTATGTCTTGAATTCGTTTTTCTTGTTGAATCCATGATGTGTCTAAACAATCATCGTCATCAATATCATGAGTAGGAGGGGTAGTATGTGATAGAGTCATAAGTAATTAAATATTTTATTATATTTTTGTTACATTTTGATTTGTAATATTAAACATATTAGACAAACAATATAAACATGATAATGTATAACATATTGGCTCGACACCGCATATATTAGTGGCTATCATCAAAATACAATTATAGTAATCGCGGGGTGATACTATAGTATTTTGTTTAGTATTAAATTGGTAAATTTTAAAGTAAATCAAACTCATGTTTGATAAATGCCAATTTGATACAATAAAAATATGGTAGTTTATAACCATATTAAAAAATGTATTCTACAAAAACATATTCGAGCCAGCAACCTACTATGTAGGTTTATTAGAGTAGATTCAGTGTATCTGAACAATGAGTGTAAATGTTATTGAAAATGTAAAAAGTGTATATAGAATAGCATGTAGTGAATAGATTATCATTATAAATACAATATAATGATAATGTGGTGTACTATAGAAAATTGAAAAAAATAAATGGCATAAATAGTAGTAAAGATAGTAAAGAAGAAGACTCTAATATCGTATGACTCCCCTATGTATCCCCCGTGTAGATGCATCAGTAACGATAGATTATATAAAAAAAAAGATAAACGGACTGAATATAGGTCATATTCGCGAGATTCGTGAGATTCCGTTGAGAAATGATCCAACCCATAAAAGAATATTAATGCGATTTTATTGGAAAGAACAAAACAGTAGGTCATTGGAAATGCAACGGAAGATGGAGGAATTGGGTTCATTGAAGGTAGTCCATGACATGCCTTGGTATTGGAAATTGGTAGTGGCTCAATAGATTAGTAATTTTGTGTGTTACATTTTCTTTACCTGAATAAGTTCAAAATATTTATTAATTACATCTTGTTCTATTTTTTCTTCTGTTTCTTTATTATTAAATTGCTTCATATAATTATGAGCATTATCTATTATTTGTAGGCATTCTTCTGTATGATTATTGCACCAATCTAATTTTATTTGAATATCACTAAAATCATCTTTTAACAGTATATAATGAACATTAGGCACTAATGTAGTTTCCATTAACCATGATGTTATACGAGGGCGTGTCATAAAAACAACACTATTTGAGTTTAATTTCCAATTAAGACCAGAGTCTTTATCGTTACCTTCGGTGGATACTATATATTTATGTTTCAAAAAATCTTCGGGTTGACAAATGTCTCTTATATATTTTGAGTATTCCGTTTTATTTTGACATATAATAGAAAATGCAATATCTATATTATCGGTTTGATTAAACCATGCGGTTACTAAATCAAACCGATTACCCTTTCGATTAGGTTGTCCAGTAGTAGCCCCTCTCCAAAACAATTTGTTACGTTTTTCATTGAAAGGAATATCTTTTGGTCTATTGTAATAATAGACCCAATGCCTGTCAAAATTAAAACATCTTAAAATAATAGAATTATTACTATCAGAACATCTATTTTTTACTAATGTTGCAATATCAGTACAACTTTCGTTATCTCCAAAATAGTACTTAAACGATTTATCTTGATTATTAGTTTTTATTAATAAATTTTTTAATGCAATGTCATAATTTAATGTAGTTCCAAGGGTTTGTATTGTAAGAGTATCGTTGTAATCGTTAATATTTATATTTGAATCAAATAAATTACCCAGATAAAAATAACTCTTTCATTGTAATTCATAATAATAGTATATAATTGTATATTATTATTATTATGTTTTGTCGGGTTCCCACTCGTAAGGAGGTGAATCTAAATAAAACGCTTATATAACATTATTTTATATATTTTGTTCTTGTATATTGAATATAATTAGGTTTCCATACCCAATCCAATCATTCTTATCGTGTATTATATCATTTACATTTTTTAATGGAGTTTTAAAATTAAATGGTTCTATAAACATATTATTTGGATAAAATTCACCTATATTTACATTTATATTTGATTTAACATTAAATAACTCAGCATCGTGATTAGTAATAGCTATGTATTTAATACCAGATTTTTTAATATTTGTTAACATCATCATTCCTAAATCAAGTGGCAAATGTTGTATAACTTCTTTAATTATTATTAATGAATTAGAGTTATCATGAAACTGTAATAAATCTTTACATAAGTCTATTGGTTTATTTGAAAACGTAAGGGAATTATTTTTATTAGTTTCTTTTGCTTTATTTAATGCATATTCAGATACATCAAACCCATAATATTTAAAATTGTTAACAGTTACTTTTTTGACAAAATCATATTGCCAATTACAATCACCGCAAATGTCATATACGTTGTTAACATTATTTGTATTAATAAAATCTGATAAAAAAATATTTCGGTATTTATTAATTTCTTTTGTACTACCACCACCGCTCAATGTTTCATTATCTGCAAACCCCCAACCTTTGTCTTTATATATTTGTTCAAATGTGTTCATTTATACATTTGAATATGTATTAATATTTATACCATTTAATAGAATTATAAATAGTATCATAATCATAAGTAGAAACATAAGAATGAGTATCTAACAAACTATAGGAAAGTATTAATCTTTCTTCTTCCATAATAAGCCCAGTACAGAATTCAACCATTTTGTCGCCAAACTTAAAAAGTTCACTGTGTCGTTTTAAATTCATATTTAAATCAAACACCGCAAAAAAGTGTTGATAATTATAAATCGGATTACGATTTTTTAATTTTCTATTATTTTGTGCTTTGTGAAGTACAAACCATATTTCATTATCAAAATGACAACCAACAGTTGAACCTCTTGTATTTTGAAAAAATTCAGGCATATCTGTTTTGGTTTCAATAATATCTAGTTCATGCGTATTATAATTAATGCACCCGATTTGTAAAGGATACCAATCATAAACAACTGATAATTTCGTTTTATATTCAAACATGGCCCAATTTTTTTCAGCTTTAATCGTTTTTTTGACATTATAGAAGATGGGATTAATATATGTTTTATTTAAATTATATTCAGTATCATCAATTATATATTCATTGCTACATACATATGGGCGTTTTAATATTGGATTAAATCTGGTAGCTAAATAGAAGTGTTTATCATTGAATTTAATAATCCGTATATCTTCAATTCCTCTACTTATAAAATTCTTTTCAATTTCATAATTTTCTGTTAAACCGATTTCATTAGATATTTTTTCAAAAAGGTTATCAACCGTAAAACGGCTATTTAAAGAAATCCATTGTTTTGGTATAACATGTTTGCTTCCATTTTCATTGTACTTATAATTAATCCATCTTAAATTAACAATATATTGATTACTATTGTTAGGGTCTTGTACAATAGTAGGTGTTCCTGAAAAAAATGTATTAAATTTAGTTTTGATAATATTAGTAAATTCTTTAGTATATTTTGGTAATAATATAGGATAATTATAAATATTTACAGTTGTCCATAACGAACTATAATGTGATCTGTTTGTAGAAAAAATGGAATCATTTCTATATTCTTCGTAATTACGTAATATAAGTTTATTATTAAGGTATAGCATTGAGGTACTATTGGATGCAACACTATTATAATCAATATCAAATCTAATAGGAGAATTTTGAATATTACATAATTTTATAAAATTACAAATCATATGAGGTCCGGTAATAGATAATGCACTCGGTCCATAAACATTATTTTTAACGTTTTGACAAATTAACATAATAGATTTATATAAAATAATATTATGTGGTAAACATACAAGTAATCCTTGCCAAATACCGTGAATATTATTACAAAATCTATCTTTTGGAAAATATTCTTGGTCAGTTAATTGAATTAATTTAAAATTATTTACTGAATACATTTTAATATCCAAATAAATACCGCCGTGTATATATAAAACACAATATCTCCATAAATCAGCTTTATATGCACCTGGTTTTAATTTATCAAATGCCCAAATAACAGAATCATCAAAATATTCCCGAATAAAATCTATACACATTTTGTCGTCATATAAATAATGCGTAAATTCGGGGTTTTGTTTTTTTAATAGTTCAACGTTTGCTTTCATTTTTGGTGGTAAATCTAATGTATACCATGTTTGAAATATATTTAAGGGAATAATTCTGGGTTTTGTATTTGGTATAATATCAAAATCAGTGGTATCATTGATATGAACGGGAACATCTGTAATATGTTTTATATTTTGCATAATATCCATATTAATTCGAGAATTACTTCTATTACCTGTATTTGGTAGAATACCAAAATCAGTGGTATTATTGCTACTATCTTGAATACCCATAATATGTTTTATATTTTGTAAAAATTCCAATTGTACTGGGGTTGCATTGCATAAAAACTCAAAATCAGTGGTATTATTGCTACTATCTTGAATACCCATAATATGTTTTATATTTTGTAAAAATTCCAATTGTACTGGGGTTGCATTGCATAAAAACTCAAAATCAGTGGTATTATTGCTACTATTTTTATTATCTATAATATGTTTTATATTTTGTAAAAAATCCAATTGTACTGGGGTTGCATTGTATAAAAACCCAAAATCCGCTTTAGTATAGCTACTATTTTTATTATCCATAATATGTTTTATATTTTGTGAATAATTCATTTTAATGGCAGTATTACTTCTATTACCTGTATTCGGTAGAATACCAAAATCAGTGGCATCATTATTAATGTTTGGATTAATTTGTGGGTTTTGTATATTCATATTAATGGCAGTATTACTTCTATTACCTGTATTCGGTAGAATACCAAAATCAGTGTTAGTATAGCTAATGTTTGGATTAATTTGTGGGTTTTGTATATTCATATTAATGGCAGTATTACTTCTATTACCTGTATTCGGTAGAATACCAAAATCAGGGTTAGTATAGTTATGAACAGGGACATCTGGATTATGTTTTATATTTTGTAAAAAATCCAATTGTACGTTTTCTATATTGTATGAAAACCCAAAATCTGTGTTAGTATTGCTAAGAACAGGGACAGTTGGATTATGTTTTATATTTTCTATAATATCCATATTAATAGCAGTATTACTTCTATTACCTGTATTTGGTAGAATACCAAAATCAGTGGCATCATTATTATTGTTGGAAATAAATTGTGGATTTTGTATATTCATATTAATAGCAGTATTACTTCTATTACCTGTATTTGGTAGAATACCAAAATCAGTGGCATCATTATTATTGTTGGAAATAAATTGTAGATTTTGTATATTCATATTAATAGCAGTATTACTTTTATTACCTGTATTTGGTAGAATACCAAAATCAGTGGTATCATTATTAATGCTGGAAATGAATTGTGGATTATGCATATTCATATTAATAGCAGTATTACTTCTATTACCTGTATTTGGTAGAATACCAAAATCCGTGGCATCATTATTAATGCTGGAAATGAATTGTGGATTATGCATATTCATATTAATAGCAGTATTACTTCTATTACCTGTATTTGGTAGAATATCGCTGGTATTATTGTGAATAATAGGAATGATTTGTGTGTCTTGTATATTCATGTTAACAACATTTTTATTTCTATTGTTTGTATTTCGTAGAATACTAAAATATTCGGTATTATTTGTATTATTTGAAATAAATTCTTCTATATTTTGTACAAAATCAAAATGTTTGGTAATATTATTTGTGGGTTCTATATTGGGTAAATCCTCAAAATCATCTGTAATTGTTTCTTGTTTTATATGTTGTAAAAAATCAAATTTTACGGTAATATTCTCAGGAGAAATATTACAAAATAATTCAAAAATGTTGTTATTATTCGCAGGTTCTTGTTTTTCCATAACATCCAAGTGTATGGTAGGGACATTAATTATCGGTTTATGTTTAATATGCATTGGTGAAGTTTCTCCGTATACTCGTGTAACTTGTGGTTTTGGACCATCTATATTGTTAGGTTTATTTTTACTATTTTTATAAAATTTTGCAAGACGTTTTTGTTTATTAGCTTGAATAGTATTATTTTCATGTTTTTTGACAGATTGAATCATAATTAACTATAATAATAATATAAAATAAAATCATTAATCGTCGGTAAAAAGGAAATGAAAATATTTATCTAAAACAGGGTTAATATTATCTAACCGTTTATAATGAAGTTGTCTTCTCCATAAACAAAATAGCCAAATACAAAGCCGATTAGACTCTCTTTCAGCATGTTTAATTTCATTAGTAAAAATATCTTCCATGCAGCCATATGCAGTACGATAATCATTTAATTCAACCTTTAATTTTTCTTTAATATCATATAAAAAATTCAATCGTTTTTGTTCCCGTTGCTTATCTCTCATGCGTTGTTGTAGAACATTGGCATTCATAAATTCAATGTCAGCATCATTTTCTTCTTTATCCCATTTATGCAATATAAACCGAATTTCATTTTTAATATCTTTGAATTTTAATATCATAATTTGTCTATGATTTTCTAATTTTTTAATAAAAGAAAAAATATTAACATGACAAATGATAGGAAAAAGAGTTTTAATTTCGGCAGGAACAAGAATTTTATTAATTTCTTTCATTTCATTCATTTTTTCTTCAATAACTTTGAGTTGTGACAATGCCAACGCCTTTTTTTCATTGTCTGTATCCATAAGAACCATTTTACTGTTCGTCATTTCAAGAGACGCTTCTAATTTGTCATAATGGTTGGCTAATTGTAAAAACATATTCGTAGAAGATTCAAGCTTTAAAAAGTGCATAAGAGCAATAAGTAGAGCAACAGAAGCATTTAATGTGGTTAATACTAACTTATAATCAGTATTATCATCATAAAGTAAATCGGCAAATACAGTGATACCACAGGTAATGAAAAGGGATGGAATCATCAAAATATTCAACCTCCATTGTGATAAAAGTTTAGATTGTATGTATACATTTTTCTGTCCCTTCATGAATGTAGTCAAAATATCAATTTCACTGGAATATTTATTTTCTAATTCCATGTCATAATATTTATCCAATGTTTTTTCAACATCATGAAAAGCCAATTGTTTAAATTTGGAAGGGCGTTTATGTGCATTCGCTTTATGTTTGCGTTTAGTAATGGTTTTTAAAGAGATATTGGAATTAGAAATATCTTCTAAAGAAATTTGTTTTCGTAAATTGGAATTATTAGTAGAGGTATCGGCATCACAGTCGCTATTATTAGAACTTCCGCTACGACTCCCATAATTAGATATAGTCATAGGACTATCACAACGAGTAATATTATTTTGTAGAATAATAGAACAATCAGCATTAGCATGTTTGTAATCATTCCGTAATTTATAAAGATCATTATTAGTAATTTGTGTAAAATGTGAATCAGTATATTCAATTAAGTTGGTTTCTTCCTGAATGGGACCTAAGTCAAGTTCATTTGAATCTTGTATATCAATATGAATATGACTGGGTGAATTTTCTTGTCCTGAAGAGTCGGATGTAGATTGATTAGAAGTAGCATATTGCGAGTTATCCGTATCAATATTGTTATCGTTCATAATGATTATTATATTCGTGATAAAAAATTGTAGAACTACAAACGAAAAATTGATATTTATTTACATCTTTGTAGATAAATATAACAACCATGAATATGACAAATATTCCAACAACTAAGCAGGTTCTTCGTGCAAATATAAATGATTATAGAAGACAATTGCGTCATTTTATAATGACATCACGTTTTAATAATACAACATGGAGTGAGAATGTTTATTTTCGCGAAAAACAACAAAAGATAGGTTGTATATATTGTTCTCCCAATCCAGTAACTGTAAATATCCCTCACGAATCAATATTGTTTATTTTAGAGATGAATAATGATGACAATAAAATTTGTGGAGTAGGTATGGTGATGAACAACCCAAGAATAAATAAATATTCTGTTTATGAAAATGGAAATTATAATCGTTATTCATTTATTGGAAAATATCGTATAGACCGTAATGAAATGACAGAAGAAGAAAATACAATAATGAGGGTATTTGATATATTATGTTTTACAGGGAATCGTCATATGAAACGAGGTCAAGGATTAACCATGTTTCCAGTAGATATGTTATATAAATGCAATAAAAAGATGGATTTAGTAGAATTTATACGTAATATGTTTAAAACCCGCTTTGCAAAACAAAATAAGTAAAAGTATTCAAACATATAAAATATATAAATGTTTGTATACGGATATATTAAAGGTTGTAAAAATGTCTAATAAACAAGGATTATATGATATTCAAGGATATACCGATAATGAATTATATGATATATTAGATTTAGTAAATCCAAGTGACCGTGAGTTAGAAGCGAAAATATTAATGGAGATTCATAAATATGAAAATATAAATACCAAATCAGCTCGTAAATTGGCAATATTTTTTGATGAAATATATAATCATTTTTTTGAAACAGAAGATGATGTAGTTGAAGGGTTTGAAAGTGATGGTGACGGCGAATACGCCTCGGGTGGAAATGAAGTGTCTGATGCAAAAGAAAAATATAAATTACGTGACCAAGATTCAAGAGATGCAGGTCAAGATACAACAAGGTTCCAAGATGCAGATTTTGCATCTACAGCAGTAGATAGAGAAGATATAGAAGATAGATTAGCTAATGCAACAAGTTCAAAAGATTTTTTTGATAGTTTTGATACGGACAATGCAACTGGAAAAGAAGATACAGCAAAAACTGTAAAATTCAGGGAAGACCGTGAAGGTGATAGTTCATTAAAACAAATAGGTTCTACCGAGGTTTATAATCAATCAAATATGTCGCCTGATAATTTCCAAAATTCTCAAGTAGGATATACCAGAGAATTAGATTATTCAAGAGGAAAGTTAAATCCAATAATGAAGGAAACTACAAAACGTATTATTAGTATAGATAGTCAATATCGTAGCGACAAACGAACATTTTCAACCGATTTTACGTTTAATTTATCGGAACCATTAAAAGATGTAATATCGTTAAGATTATATTCGGTTCAAATTCCATATACGTGGTATACAATAGGAAAAGCATACGGAAATAATTTTTTTTATTTCAAGGGACGTACACCTGGAATTGATACTGATACTCATGATATAAAAATAGAAATATTAGCAGGAAATTATAAACCAGATGAATTAATAACTACGGTTAATTCCAGTATTAATGCAATTAAGGGCAGTACAACAGACATATCATTGGGAAACACACAATTGTCATATAATCCTAATACATCATTGACCACTTCAGTAATAGATTTAAAAAAAAGTTATAATGAAAGTAGTTATTCAATACAATTTGATTCTTCAATGATACCAAATTATTTGGGATTTATAGATACAGAATATAATTGTCGTACAGTTCGTTCAAAAATAGACACATACAATCTATCAGATACTTTTAATGTAACAGAAAATAATAATTATTTTACGGTAAATGTATATCAGGATAACAGTACAACGGTAAATAATAGTTTTGATATTTCAATAACTCCTAATACATATACCCGTGAAAACCTAATTACTGCGGTAAATACCGTATTAAGTAATGAAACCAGATTAACGAACACAAATTGTAGTATAAGTGCTGATAATACATACATAGATATGTCATTACAATTAACTCGTGCTATAAATGGGGTTAATTCAAGTACCAAAACAGAAGTTATTTTTTATAATGAACAACATTATACTATTGATTTTACAAGTGGAATATTTTCTGGTACGGGTATTAAGAATATATATGGAAATATTGGTGGTGATATAAGTGGTGTATTAGATGTTTCAGTGATTACTCAATTGTCAACTGTGGAAAATGTATTATTAACAAGTGGTGCTGATTTGGGTACTACTATTACTGATGGTACATATACTGGCTTAACCACAACCTCATCTGGAAACGGTAATGGAGCAGAATTAACAATTGTTGCTATAGACAATATAATAACAGTAGTTACTATAGATAATTTTGGTATTGGTAGTGGGTATGCAGCTGGAGATACACTCACTGTCGATAAGAGTCAACTTACTGGTCGTACTACTGATTTAATATTTACATTGAATACAAATAACCTTGCTGGTGATTTGTTGATGCAAATAGATATATCAACAAGTGGTGCTGATTTGGGTACTACTATTACTGCTGGTACATATACCGACTTGGCGACGACAACGTCTGGTGGTGGTTCTGGTGCAATTTTATCTATTGTTGCTTTGGAAAACCTAATAACCAGTGTTACTGTAACTAACAGTGGTAGTGGGTATGCAGCTGGAGATACACTCACTGTCGATAAGAGTCATCTTGCTGGTCGTACTACTGATTTAATATTTACATTGGCAGAAAATAATTTTGTTGTATCTACAATAAAAGAGCAACCGATATGTACAATAAAACCAACATTTCATAATGGGGGTATAAATACAAATTATAACAATCAAGAAATAATACACACAATTCAATTAGATAATGCAATAGAAGTAGAATATAGTTTATCGGCTTTATATAGTGTTATAGAATCAACAATAAAAGCTTATCAATATAATGGTGTAAATATATTTGCGGGTACAACAATCACTACAGCTGGACTAATGACATTAAAAATTAATGCAGATGATAAAATATGGACAAATGATAATTCTTGTTTTGGGTTTGAAAATACTCAAAATCGTTTAAATGAAATTCTTAGTGAAACAGAAGCAACTGAACAAAGTGGTAGTTATACCATATCAACAATACCTTATGTGCATTTAATTCCAAATACAGAGACATATAATGATGCAATTTTTAATGGTATGAATGATTTATCTTTTACTATACCAAGATTTGGTAATAAGAATTTAACCGAGTATATTGATGTAATCAATGAAAGTATACGTACATATGATTTGAGTAATAATAATGTATTTAATACACAAGGTAATACTTCCTTTGATTATACTGACGATTATCCAGATTATACCCATGCTTATTTACAAAATCAACTATTTCAAATGTATTTTAATGTTGATAAGATATTTGATGAAACGATGTATATAATTGATTTCACTGATAGTATATTTTTTCAAATATTATCTGAAGACAAGACGGTTAGTACAATGTTTCCAGAGGTTGACGGAAATAATGAATTACTTATTACTACATTGGCACCAACTTATACAACTACAACTGACGCCAATACCTACAAAATTAATAAGAATACAATAATTTTTACTATTCGACCGAGATATTTACAAAGTAATATTACAAATGGTAATGAGAAAGAAGTACCTACAGTATTTACTGTGGGAAATGTAGTCTATACAGATGGAAATAATGTTAATCAAACATTAGGTAGCGATTTTAAAAGTTTTCAAGTAGATGATATAATAAATATTTTAAACCGTGCAATATTGAATTATAAAGATCCACTATCAGGTAGAAATACTTTTAGAGATATAGTTATTAGTCAAGAAAGAAATCCAGATGGATTTAATATTTCTTTACAAATTAGTATTAAAAAAACATTGAGTGCAAATAATTATAATATTCATTTTAAAGACCTTGATCCAAATGGCTTTACTTGGAATGCAAATTTATACATATCTAACGAATTAACTGGTGATAATTCTATTAATACATCACAATATAATATCGATGATATGAGTGGAAATTATAAAATTTATGATGAAAATAAAAACGAATATAGTATAGATGGTAATCAGATAGATGCATCTGGAAATATATTGAATATTACTGGAACTATATTGGATAGTGGTGGAACTATAAATGATGTTAATAATGGTAATCAAGAAGTAACTGGAAATATTATTTATAAAGTTACACCAGAAGGAAATGTAAAGATATCAGGAACAGAACAATTGATATCTCAGGTTGGGTTGGATATTAATCGTTTTAACAATACAATCACAATTAAAGCCATAGAAGATGGTGTAGAAACAATTACTAACCAAAATGATATAATAATTACATTACCAGTAGGTAGTTATTTTCGTGATACACTGATAGGTGAAATAAATAGTCAAATTACTCAGGCATCAACCACATATTCTAATATGTCTGGAACAAAATTAGAATTGCAGCGTATAGATGGGAAATATCGTATACTAATTATAATGAACATAGCTCGTGAATATGGTACAAGTGATTTTAATTTGGTATTTTTTGATGATGAAAGTTTTGCAACATGTGTATCTGGTGCGTCAAGTATACAAAATACCACATGGGATACAACAATTGGTTGGATAATGGGATTTCGTGAATATACAACATATGATATGTCTGCCCGTGGTACTGTGGAAGATACTGTGGTGGATTCCGTTAATGGAAATGAGATAACTATTCTTGGTGATACCGGGTTGAGTACGAATTTGTACAATTATTTTTTGATTTGTTTAGATGATTTTAACCAAAGTCATTTGAATGATGGATTGATAACCATTACAAATAGTGATACGACAATTCCGTTACCCTCTTATGCAAATCGTAGTAATTTTGTATGTGACCCGGTAACTGGTGAAAAAGTATATAGTGTAGTTAATGACAATGTAACCAACCGATTAACTGAAAAACAGATATATGCAACACAAGTTGCGGCAAATTCAACTTCTCAAGATACTTCTATTGGAAGTTCTGTCAGTGCAAAAAGTTATGGTTCGGGACCATTTGTAACTGATGTGTTTGGGTTAGTACCAATGAAGGTATCTGGTTTACAAAATGGAAGTTCGTATGTAGAATTCGGTGGAACATTACAAAATCAAGAACGAAGTTATTTTGGACCAGTAAATATAAACCGTATGTCGGTAAAATTAGTGACTGACCGTGGTAATTTGGTGGATTTAAACAAAGCAAATTGGTCATTTTCGCTTATTTGTGAAACATTAAACAAATTGGAACCTGGAACATAAACGTGATTTTGGTAAATTTAGTCAACCATCAAATGAAATATATGTGTGTATAATATATCAGTAATATTTGTAAATAATGTCTCAAGGTGATTATTTAAAACGAAAACAAGTAGCTCATGCGTTACGTATTGATGGCGGAAATACAAATAACAATCAACCCGCGGTATTTGGCTCACATGATTTGTTGAGATATAAACAGTATCAAATTGTAAACGATGATTCCAGTACAACTGTAAATTATAATTTAATTAAACCAGCTGACACAAAATTGGTTTTTGATATGGAACGAAAAGTGGCAAATTGTCCTACTTTCGTTATTTGCAAAGATACCGATACTCGCCCAAATCGTGTATTAACTGCGGATACAGGCTGTAAAGTGCAAATACATCCTTTATCTTGGGAAGCTAAGAAAAATGTACCTAATAAGACGGAATTATGTGTATGTCAATTAAAATTAAAACATATCAATAAAAATGTATGCAGTTGTGATGTAAAGAGTAGTTCGTGAATATAGTAAGTTTTTAAATTTATAAGATTATAAATTTAAAATATCAATGGACGATTATCTAAAGATTAAGATGTTTCATTATCATTTCTATTTTGGTTTCTAAGGAATTTACTTTTGTTTTGAGAGTTTCATTTTCTTGTTTTATAGTATCGTTTTCTTGTTTTAGTTCTTTGATACAATCTACAAGGTATCCTGTTATACTGTTGTAGTCAAGTGTCCATTTATCCGCTTTTCTTTTGCTAATAGCTTCTGGGATAACTTTATCTACTTCCTGTGCTATTAAGCCCGCTGCTTTAATATTAGGTGTTTCTTTGAAATTGTAATTCACAGCACGAAGTGATGTTATTTTTTCTAGAGAGTTTTCAAGTTCAATTATATTTTCCTTGTGTCTTATATCCGATGTTGCATTGAAAGATAGTGCATTTAATTGTTTAGAACAATTTACTTGACCTGACGGATAAAACCCGATATCATCACTATTATCATCACTCACAACGAATTGTAATTCTGAAATCTGAAGTGATGTTCCACCGATATCGGTATGAGGATTACTTTCACTTGTGGGACGAATAAACTGTACATATGCTCCATCACTAATACCGCTCCAGTTACTATTTTTAAATGTAATTTTACCATGTACTTGTGTATTGCCATTAACTTCAAGTTTAGTAGTAGTAGGAGGATTAATCCCAATACCAACATTGCCGTTACTACCAATCGTCATTCTTGTATCGGCACCCGTTAAATTGGTTATGTCAGTATTACTATTACTACTGGTTGTACCAGTTCTAAAAATTATATCTCCACCACCGTTTGTGCAAGCAGAAATATTTAAATCATTTCCGTTATCTAAGAAAATACCTGCTTCATTATAAATTCCATCTTGTTGAAATATCAAATATGGATGCGTACTGTCACCCGCGGTAGTATCACCATTATCCCCCGTAATTTTTAAAATAGTATCTCCTGCAGAAGATATATGTAATAAACCTTCAGGGTCATCCGTTCCAATACCCAATTTTCCAGGAATATAAACATCTGGGAAGCCTATATTTTGCCCACCATTCTCCCCTCCTAAAACAATTTGATTTTCTTTAGTACTGGTAGCTAAAGTACCAATAACAGTTGAAAAGTTATGATTTAGTTGCGTCCAAGTACCAATCGCGAGACCGAAAGAAACATCAACCGTACCCCCTGCTGCTGCCCCTATGAATGCATTATAGTTTCCGTTTATAATATTAGAGCCAGCCAGTTCACCTAACGCAAAATTTTGAACTCCTTCCTTACAGTATCTAAGAGGCTTATACCCAATAGCAACATTTTGCCGACCACCAGAACAATCTTTAAGAGATTCATACCCAATAGCAACATTTGCATCACCAAGATTGTTAATACTATCAGGATTCACGTTCTGTAACGAATTAACACCAATTGCAAGATTAGTGTTCATGCCCCCTGCTCCTCTACCGACGGTTATCCCATGAATTAAAGCATCCCCACCACTCACATCTAACAATGCTGTGGGACTATTCGTTCCAATACCGACATTACCTGCACCGGTAACAACCATTTTAGATTGTCCATCTGAGATAACATTCAGAACTTTTGTATCGTTGCTGGTCAAACTACTATCATCTTTTTCACATACTTTAATTCCAGTTTCGTTTACAGTAGTACCATCAGTACCATATATTCGCCCAGCATAAGGATAAGTATTATTATTAGTAACACCATCAAAGTTTTTAAAAATATCCATAGCAGAGATATTCTTTTCAGCGTCTGTGGTACTACCGTGAACTACACGAAGTCTTGCGGTCGGGTCAGTTGTTCCAATACCGACATTTCCTTGAACAAGTAATTCATTATTATTTAAGTTTTGACCTACATAATCTACGCCAATAGAAGCACCGCCAAGGATTTGTTGTTTGTAAACAGAATCTTTATACCAAGGTGAATTATCATCCAAACAAATAGAAAAATCTTTGAATCCAAAATAATCCATACTACCACTACCTACAATAGCTATTTTAATTTTAATATTATAAACAGATGTAGTAATATAAGGTTTTAAATCACATATAATAGGATAAAAGTAAGTTGTGCTATTACCCCCATGACCATTATCTTTATAAATAACATCAATAAGACTATTATCATCAGCGTTTAATATGCTTATTTCAGTATATTCAGATCCATTATCTTGACTCCAAGAACGACCAATCATTTTTATCAATATACGACTATTTGTTAGTTGCTTTCCCGACACAGATGCACCATCTGTATAAAACATATATCCACTTAAATCGAAAGTGGGCGAAGTAACAAAAGCTTTCTTAGTTATTTGTGTATAGTCATTTTGTATAGATATTGTTCCACCACCTGTTATATCTTGAGTCCAGTCACCAGGTATTGTTTCACGGAATGGATAATGATGAAGTATAGTAGAGGCAGTATAATTAGTTCTTATAATACCATCATTAATATCTAAAGCATATGAAGGATCACTTGTTCCAATACCCAAGTTTCCAGGAATATATACTTCAGGGAAGCTGACAGATTGACCTGAGTCTTCTCCTCCCAATACAATTTGATGGTCTTTGGTTATTTTTGAATAACAACCAATTGCTACGGAATTCTTCAAATTATTAGAGCTGCAGTCGGAATATGCACCTATATAAGTATTATTTGAACCAGTGGTATTGGTCTTGCCTGAACTATTACCGAATGCTGTGTTATTAATACCAAGCTTGTTATTACCAGCAGAACCATTAGTTTTTGTTAATGCGTCATAACCGATAGCGATGTTATTTTTACCGATAGTATTATCATATAATGCGTTATAACCGATAGCGATGTTATAATCACCGGTAGTATTTTTTGATAATGACTGCATACCGAGAGCGATGTTATAATCACCGGTAGTATTAGCTTGTAATGAACGATAACTGGCAGCCAAATTATAAGTACCGGTAGTATTATATTGTAATGATTGATAACAGAGAGCAACGTTATTGTTACCGGTAGTATTCGACATTAATGTTTGATAACCGAAAGCTGTGTTACCCGAACTGCTGTTGGTGGCAATTTTTAATGCATCAATACCAAATGCTGTATTTGTAGAAATATTGCCACCGCCTCTACCAACGGTTAACCCATTAATTAAAGCATCACCATTAACCTCTAATAACGCGGTCGGGGCAGTCGTCCCAATACCGACATATCCGTTGGCATCAACAATCATACGTTCGGCCATATTTCCATCATTTGAACTCAAATTAATATCATTTTGAAAAAAATCATCATCGCCCTGATTCAATGTAAATTCTAAATCTGTATCGCGACCAGTATTTGCAGCTTGAAAATCGGCAGCAGTAACTTTAAGATCGTCATTCGCTGAATACCCAGAACCAGGAGTAGTAACGGTAATGTTTAATATTCCACTTTCATTGGCTACAATTTTTAATTTTGCTCCAGAACCAGTCCCGCCAGTGATAGGCAAATCATCATATGTTCCAGGAGTAATAAAGTGGCCAGTAGTACCTGTTCTATTTGTAAAACGGGTATTTTCTGTGCTAAGTCCACCTGCATAGCCTTCAGTGGTTAATGTAAATACTAAATCTGTATTGCGACCAGTACCTTCAGTTGTAAGAGTGGCAGCAGTAACAGTAAGTACATCTCCTTTTATATACCCGGAACCACCATCAGTAACGGTAACCTGGGTTATATAATTAGCTGAAGAAGTTCTAATTTTTAATTTTGCTCCAGAACCAGTCCCGCCAGTGATAGGCAAATCATCCCAATCGCCGTTTGCATCAATAGGGGCCGTCAAAGTATTTATTCTACTTGTAAAGTGATCTGTAGTAGTGTTCAAGATACCAACTTTTGGAGCAGTATAAAACTGAAGCTGATTGTTTGAAGAATCTGCATTGGGTGATGAAGCAGTAATTTTGGTATTTTGTGCGACGTTAATAACACCACCGAGAGAACCCCAATTCTTACCAGGACCAAACCCTTCAAATTGAGAATTACTTTCATTATACCGAATAGAACCAATATATTTATCTAATTCACTTGGAGAACCATCTGTATAACTAATTTCATTATTATTTTCATCACTATAACCAGAAGTGCTATTACTATCAACTTTAATAGGTCTTTGA
>Ga0255769_10000173_pt1 | contig 73923 bp, 73 predicted proteins | sample 041ome_9_FD_179637 | JGI IMG/M metagenome (GOLD analysis project Ga0255769, IMG submission 179637) | Coastal salt marsh microbial communities from the Groves Creek Marsh, Skidaway Island, Georgia - 041413US metaG (version 2) | ecosystem: Environmental > Aquatic > Marine > Intertidal zone > Salt...
GTCGGCGTCAGATGGAGGCGATTCGATCGGTGTCTGATGCTGATGTTCTGCCCTTCTTGCATCCGATCTCAAACAGGTTGATTTCAAGTTTGCGATCTCGGGACGATGACATTGTGGTGACGTCCGGCGCTCCGGTTGTCAGGCAGCGCGAGCGCACCTACGGTCCGACATTGGCGTGGTTCCTCATCGTGCTTGGAATCCTCATTGGTTCGAGAGAGTTCATCCGGTCAGGAGTCCCAGGTGTTGGCTCCTGGTTACCCGTAGATCTCTCAACCGGAGAATTACTGACTCGATGGTGGTCACCATGGGACGCTCGGGGCGTGGGCACAACATTGGGCTCCGCTGGTGGTTTTGTTGTCCTTGCGGTGCTAAACGCTGTGCCGCTCATCGGCTCGTTACTCACCGGCTGGGGTCTCGGAGTGGGTGCCGTCATCTGTGGTCTGATCGGCATCCAGCGAATTACTGATGTGTATCCGACTTCACGCCCCAGGGTTGTTGCGCTTGTTGTGTATGCCGCCGGCCCGGTTGTTCCGGCTGTGCTCGGTGCTGGTGATATCGAGGCGCTTGCGGTGTACGCCGTTCTGCCGTGGATTGTTCATCTGGCTCGACGCTTCGCTGGGATCGTTGCTGCGGATGTGTCAACCGTTGAGGGAGATCTTGTCGACGGAGTGCTGGCGGTGAAACCCGCTCAACGCCGCCGATTGGTGTCTGCGATCGTGTTGATTTCGGCTGCCGGTGGATCAATGGCGCCAGTTGTCATTCCGGTAGCGGTTGTCACTCTTGTGATTCTTGCCGTCTCTTCATGGCTGATGAGGTCGGAATTGGTCGTGGTGACTCGGTTCTTCACCGCTGCAGGAGCGGCTGCGCTCAGTTACGTGCTGCTGTTGCCGTCAAGCTTGGGGTGGAGGTGGAGCAGTCTGAACGGCGGCGAGTTGGCAGGTGTAGTCGCTGAGAACGCTCGCTACGCAGCAACATTTGGTGGCGGCTCGGGTGTTGGGTTGCTCGGCGTGGCACTGCTGGTTCCGCTTGCTGCCGCTCTGCTCATCACTCGGGCATGGCGACTCACGTGGGCGGTTCGAGGGGCATCTTTGGTGCTTGTCAGCATGGTGTTGCTTGTGCTTGCGGGCAGGGGAGTGGCAACGGCGTTCCTTCCAACCGCTTCAGTGCTGTCGGTGGTGATGCTGTTTGGAGCGACATTCCCAGCGGCTGGTATTGCCGGTGGATTCGGATCAGATGTGCTTGATCGATCCTTTGGGTGGCGGCAACCACTTGCTCTTGTTGCTCACATTGCAATTGTGCTCGGAGTGGTTCCAGGGGTGTTGTCGGTTGGTGCCGGAGATTGGAATGCGGCGGAGTACCCAATCTCATCAGTTGTTGCGTCGCAATTTCCATCGAACCCTGCCAGCGGGCCATATCGGGTGCTCTGGGTTGGTGACCCAAGAGTGCTCCCGATCCGAGGACACCAATTTGAGCCCGGAGTTGCGTTTGCAATGACCGATTCGGGTGGTCTTGAGATCGGTGATTCTTTTCCCCGAGCCGAGGGTGATGTTGCTGGCACGGTGAGAGAGGCGCTGAGTTCGCTTGCGGATGGGTCGACCTCTCGTGTTGGGCGCTTGCTCGGCCCATTGGGTATTCGATTTATCGCTGTTCCAGTCGCAGATGGTGTGGCATCAACCCTCGATGATCCGATTGCTCCGCCCGTTGGTCTTACTGAAGTGTTGGCTGCGCAACTCGATGTGGGCGTGGTGCAGTCGCCACCAACGCTCGAGGTGTTTGTGAACCGCTCATGGATTCCCCCAGCGGCATTTTTGACGGGAGGCGCAGAAATCGCATCCCGGAATGCAGGCATTGAGAGTCTGCTTCTCGCTGACCTCGATGGCATTTCGTCAGTGGCGTTGTCTGGTGAAGACGGTGAGGAATTTGTTGACGCTGTCATCGCCAATGGCACGCAGTCGCTCTCGGTGCCGTCCGCTGGGGTACTTCATCTCGGCGTTCCGTTTGATCGACATTGGCAAGTGGAAACAGCGGATGGCCTCATCGCCCCGCGCGCGGGATTTGGTCAAACAGTTGCCTTCGACATACCCGCAGGTGGTGAGATTGCCGTTTCGTATGTCACTCCGCTGAGCGCGTACTTGGTGAAGGTCGTTATTGCACTGGCCTGGATTGTGATGCTGTTGGCCGCAACTCGACCGGAGCGACGACAGCGCCTTTCAAGGGTCAGCCAGAACCAGCCGGTGATGGCATTTGGCGTGTCCGCCGAGCAGGAGATTGACGAATGAGTTCTGAAGCTCAACGTCGAGCTCGTCGCCTGAACCGACGCCACCCCATGCTCGTCGTCATGTTGCTGGCGACGACCGCACTGGTGTGGCTCGCTCGCCAGAATCGTGAGGAGATTGGGGTTGCTTCGTTCAATGTTGCCCCTGAGGTGTGGGTGCCGTACGTGCCTGATGGCGAGATGTTGGAGAGCACCTGGTTCTGTCCGGGCGTCCCGGCTTCTGGTGAGACCGATGTAGGCGGTGCCGTGGTGGTGACGAATACGGGAGATCAGTCGACATCAGCGCGGGTGACATTCCTCAGCGACTCGGCTACCGCCCGAACCAAGATTGTTGAGATTCCTGCGTTCGACCGGGTTCAGGTTGATGTCGATGCCGAGCAACAGGGAACGTTCGTTGCAACGACGGTCGAACTTCTTGGTGGAGGAGGCCTTGTTGAACAGCGTGCTTTTTATCCAACCTCAAGTGGCCTCGGTCAGTCGGTGTCCGCATGTTCAACCACGCTCTCCTCAGAGTGGTATCTAGCTGAGGGCTACACCGTTGACTTAGCACAGCAGTTCGTATTGCTCTCAAATCCGTCAGCCGATCAGGTTGTTGTTGATGTTGCGTTTCACACATCTGCTGGGCTGATGGAACCATCGGCGTACACAGGCCTGCCCGTTAACCCATATTCGGTTCGGGTGATTGATGTCGGTGTTGAAGGTGGCGGTGCTCGTGGCGAGGCATCGGTTGGCGTTTCTGTTCGGGCTGCTCGAGGGGCGTTGATGGTCGGTCGTTCGATGACTGCGAACGACGACCGTCGGGGTGGTTCCTCTGTGTCGATGGGTGCTCCGCTCACAGCAGATCGTTGGTGGTTTGCTGATGGCCTGAAAGGTCCAGAAGTAACAGAACGATTTTCGGTGATGAACCCAACCGATGGGACGGTCTCAGTGATCGCAACGTTTTTTCCGTCGGGAGAGATTGACGAGAGCATGAGTACTGGAGTGACGACAACAGTTGATATTCCATCTGACGATGTGATTGTTGTTGACGCTGGTTCGCTTGCCGCTCTGCCAGAAGGCAACCATTCGGTGGTGTTCTCCACGCTGGATGGACGATCAATTGTTGTTGACCGGGCGCTCACGAGGGTGAGTGAAAGCGGGCTGAAGGTGACATCTGTGAGCCCCGGAGTACCAGAACGTCAAGACGGTCTTCTGCCGACATCATGGTTGATTCCGGCTGCCCCATCGGTTGAGGTGTCAGGCGGTGCGGTACTGCTCAACCTTGACGATGTCGAACAAGAGGTGACGGTATCCACATATGGGTCCAATGGTCTCGTGGAAGTTGGTTCCTCGTCGAGGTTCACCGTGCCAGCTGCCTCGCAACGGTTGATCGATCTCACTGATATCGGGTTGCTAGGTCGCCCGGTAGTGATCTCCTCATCTGGCCGGACAATCGTTGAGCGTCGAGTGCCGAGCGGTGATTCGTTCTCAAATGCGTGGGCGATTGCCGGCATGCCGTGCTGTTGACATTTGCCAGGTTGGAAACGAACGGTATCGGGGCTGGTAGAACTGAACCGTGATTCAGTTTGTGCTTGCTGTTGTCATTGCGGCGATCATCATCGTGATTGTTCGGTTTCGACAGAAACAACGTGGGGCCGATGCTCCGACGCAGCCCGCCTGGCAGTTCCCTGCTCAGCTCGATCCAGCAGATTTCGAGACCAATTCTGATCAATGGATGGTGGTTGTTTTCACCTCATCAACCTGCTCAACATGCGCAGATGTGGCGGCGAAAGCCCAAGTGCTTGAGTCGGCTTCGGTGTCGGTGAACACTGTCGATTACATCAACCATGCAGATCTGCACAAGCGCTATGAGATCGATGCGGTTCCGATTACGGTGATCGCCGATTCGAGCGGCGTCGTCAAGCGAGGGTTCATCGGGCCGGTTACTGCAACTGACCTGTGGGCAGGGCTGGCTGAGGTTCGCGAACCCGGTTCAGTCGAGCAGGGCGATGGATGTGACCGCCCCGAATAGCGCGACCACTTTCTACTTGCGCAGCCGGTCAGCAGCCTCAACCGGCTGATCTGTCACTCAGGTGTTCCGAGAACGTTTGCCTGCAGCTTTTCGTCTGTACCCGACTCGGTCAAACCTTGCTGAATGAGTTCGGCGACATGTGGGCCGTCGATGGTCTCGTGCTCCAGCAGTGCTTCGGCGACGAGTTCAAGCCCACGATTGTGCTTCGTGAGGAGTTGACGTGCACGGTCTTCTTGAGAGGTGAGAATCGCAGCGATTTCCTCATCAAGCATTCGCGCAGTCTCATCGGAGTACTCCCGACCATTTGACATCAGATCTTCACCAAGGAATACCTGTTGCTGGCTTGACCATGCCATCGGTCCGACCTTGTCGCTCATGCCCCATTCACGCACCATGCGGCGGGCAATCGATGTGGCCTGCTCCAAGTCGTTGGCGGCACCTGAGTTCAGATGGCCGAACACGAGGATTTCAGCAACGCGTCCACCCATCGCCTTGCAGATCGTGTCCTCAAAATATTCCTTTGAGTACGTGTGGCGTTCCTGTGGGAGGCTCCACGTGACGCCGAGAGCCATGCCACGAGGCAGGATCGTCACCTTGTGGAGCGGGTCACCATTTGGCAAGACCGTTGCGAGAAGAGCGTGTCCAGCCTCGTGAAAGGCGGTTGCTTTCTTCTCTTCTGCGTTGAGCACCATTGACTCTCGTCGTGCGCCGAGCACAACCCGATCTCGGGCATTCTCGAAGTCGATTCGTTCGATCTGCTGAGAGTTGCGTCGTACTGCGATGAGCGCTGCCTCGTTCACAAGGTTGGCAAGATCGGCACCAGCCATACCAGGAGTTGCCCGTGCCATCGTCGAAAGATCAACATCGGGTCCCATTCGCTTATCGCGGCTGTGCACCTTCAAAATCTCAAGACGCTCTTGGTACTCCGGGAGCGGCACGACGATCTGGCGGTCGAAACGGCCAGGGCGCAAAAGTGCGGGGTCAAGGATGTCGGGGCGATTTGTTGCCGCCATAATGACAATTCCTTCAGACGTTTCGAAGCCGTCCATCTCTGAGAGCATCTGGTTGAGGGTCTGCTCGCGTTCATCGTGGCCACCACCGAGACCGGCCCCACGCTTCCGTCCGATGGAGTCGATTTCATCAATGAAGATGATGGCGCGCCCCATACGGCGGGCTTGTTGGAAGAGGTCCCTGACTCGGCTTGCACCCACTCCGACAAACATCTCCATGAAGTCCGAACCGGTGACACTGAGGAAGCCGACACCCGCTTCACCTGCAACCGCACGAGCGAAGAGAGTTTTACCGGTTCCGGGAGGGCCGACCAGAAGAATGCCTTTTGGCACGCGAGCGCCGATTTCCGCGAAGCGTTCAGGCATTCGCAAGAAGTCGACAACTTCGGTGATCTCTTGTTTCACTCCGTCGTAACCGGCGATGTCGCCAAACGTTGTCGTCGGTTGGTCAGATGAGTACGCCTTTGCCTTGCTCCGGCCGATCGACATCACATTTCCCATTTGACCTTGGGCGCGGCGCTGCATCCACATGAAAAATCCGATGATGAGCATGACCGGTAGTAGGAGCCCCGCAAGGTTCAACAGCCAATTCGATGATGGCGTGATGAACTCGTAGTCGACTCCGGTTGAACGAATCAGTTCTTCATCGGTGTCTGACAGGCCGCGTTCACCGCCACCTGTTGAGGTGAAGGATGAACCGTCGGTGAGAGTTCCGGAGATTGCGCCGGTCACATTGTTGATTTCGATTGATTGGACGGTGCCGTTACGCACCTCATCAATGAATTCAGAATATGAAATTTCAGGGCCGTTAGGTCCGCTCAACACGCCTGGAAGGATGACCGCCGCAAGGAATAGACCGACTGCCACCCATGGGAGCCAGCGTTTCCACTGGGGCTGGTTTGTTTGGCCAGATGGTCGCTCTGATGGCTGCTGGCCTTGGTTCCGACGTGCTTGTCCACGTGCATCTTGGTTGCGGGGCGAATTTGACCGGCCCTCACTTCGTCCCCGAGGGGGTGGGGGAGGTGGCGGAGGAAGGTTGTCCATATCCCAAGGATAGGGGCATCCGCCGTTCTGGTCACGTCGTGCCCTACGGTTGTGACGTGTTTCGCCTTTGCACAAAAACTGGTTGTTCAGAGCACGCCGCCGCAACGTTGACCTATGAATACCAAAATTCGCAGGTCTGGATCGATGGTTTAACCCCTGAACGTGAACCGCATTCGTACGATCTTTGCCGAGATCATGCTCGTCGGTTGACCGCTCCTCGAGGTTGGGATGTCGTCGATCGACGCATCCAGCAACTCGGCTGGCGTGTCGCCGTCTGAGTCATCTACGTCTGTCCCTTTGGGGCAGGCGCTTGCCCTGTGGTCGCTTGGGTGGTCGATCGGGGGAATTATTCTCGGCGGCGCAATCTATGCAATTGCGCCCTCCGATGGCGGTACTGGCACGGTCACTTTGGCAGTGATGGCGACTGCATCGTGGACCTGTCTCATCGCTTCCCTGTTGGTGGCTGGCCGGCTCCAGGGGGTCGGACTTCGGGCGTTGGTGGCCTTGCGTGTTCGGTGGATTGATCTCGCAGGCATCCCGATCGGGGTGGCAACCCAGGTGGTGCTGGTTCCGCTTGTCTACATACCTCTGCGAGCGATTTGGCCAGAATCATTCGATAATTCGGCCCTAGAGGAAACAGCTCGGGAACTAGTCGATGCCGCAGGAGGCTGGAGGACAGTTCTGCTGGTGATGGTTGTCGTCGTTGGTGCGCCGCTCGTGGAAGAGATGGTCTACCGAGGGCTGCTGCAGCGTTCAGCCGCCGCCAAGTTCGGTCCGTTATGGGGACTGATTGCCGCGTCTGTATTTTTTGGAGCAATCCATCTTCGCCCGGTAGAGCTGCCAGGCTTAACCGTTGCAGGACTCGTATTTGGCTTCATGTTGCTGAAAACTGGTCGTCTCGGCTCCGCAATCGTCACGCATGCTGCGTTCAACGCAACCGGGGTGTTCGCGTTGTTGCTCAGCGCCTGAGCGTCGCCCTCCCGGTGGAGCGTTCAGCGTTCCTCACAACGAAAGTGGCAGACTGCTCCTGTGAATATCGATCTTGAGACGTCCGAAGTTGAGCCAGATTCTGGCGTCGACGGTGGATTGATCGAGCCATCAATGATGTTGCGTGTACTCCGTCGTATTGTCCGCCGGCCGCAGCGGTGGATGTCATCTGAGTGGGATTCCAGTCGAATCTGGAAGTTCTCGTTTACTGCCTTCTCGCTAGCGGTAACCACAACGATCATGATGAACGTCGTTCACCTGAACCCGTTGAGTCCGGAAGCAGACCTCATTTTTGACAACAACACGCCAACGGGCGGTGATTTTGGCGCCCACGTGTGGGGCCCTGCGTATTTGCGTGATCATTTACTTCCATCGTTCAGGCTGAACGGCTGGACAATGGATTGGTACGGCGGAATGCCGGCATACCGTTTTTACATGGTGCTGCCCGCTCTTGCAGTGGTGCTTGTCGATGTGCTGCTGCCCTATGGAGTTGCGCTGAAACTTGTTGGAGTGTTGGGGCTGCTCACATTGCCTGCCGCTTGCTGGGGGTTTGGCCGACTGGCAAAGTTTGCGTTCCCAATTCCCGAATTATTCGCATTTGCTGGACTCGCGTTTTTGCTCGACGAAAGTTTCACGATTTATGGCGGCAATCTGAAATCGACGATGGCTGGCGAGTTCTCCTTCTCGATTGCTCTGACTCTTGCGATTCTTGCTCTCGGAGCCCTCGCAGCCGGATTGCACTCCGGCCGATATCGCGTCTGGACAGCAGTTCTCATCGCTGCAGCAGCCGTGTCGCACGGAATTGTGCTGATTTTCATGGCAGTCGCTGCCCTTGTATTTACTGCGCTATGGGTTGATCGAGTTCGCATTCGATGGGTCGTCACGACAGGTGTCACGGCGCTGTTGTTGGTCGCCTGGTGGGTTGGTCCATTTCTCATGAACCACGAATACATGACCGATATGAAGTACGGGCCGCGCCCCGAGGGTGCCGAGGACTCATTTTGGGACATGTTCTTCCCATTGGCTGCACCGCTCGATGTCGTCGTCACTGTGCTTGCGGTCATCGGCGTGCTGTGGAGCGTTCTGCGTCGCGATAAGAACGGAAGCGCTCTCGGTATTACCGGTCTTGTGCTCGTGGCCGGGGTGTACCTTGCGCGTGACTCGCTGCCGGTTATCGGTTTGCTGTGGAATCCTCGTTTGCTGCCATTCCTCTATCTCGTTCGTTACATGCTGATGATGGTCGGCGCAGTTGCGGTGATGAATGTTGCGTGGAACGTCGTCAAGGAACGCAACGCTGTGAATCCGGTTGGTCCACGGGTGGCGACTGGGTTCGGAGCGGTATCGGCACTTGGTGTGCTGATCGTGCTGGGATTCATGTTTCAGGTCTTGCCGGGCGGTGGAATCACCACCCACAACGGAGCGCAGGTGTACGGCTGGGGCCCGTTTAAGGCGACATCGACGAATGTGCGGGCATCGGGGGATGGCTGGTCGAGTTACAACTTCACTGGCTACGAGGGGCGTGGCGTCGCCTACGCCGAATATCACTCGATTGTTCAGGCAATGGAATCTCTTGGAACTGACCCATCCCATGGGTGTGGACGGGCGCTGTGGGAGAACAGTCCAGATAATGGCCAGTACGGAACAACGATGGCGCTCATGTTGCTGCCGTTTTGGACCGATGGCTGCATTGGCTCGATGGAGGCGCTCTTTTTTGAAGCCTCGGGTACCACGCCATATTCATTCCTAGCGACCGCAGCGATGTCAAAACAGTCGTCGAACCCGGTTCGAGAGTTGCGCTATGTCGACAACAACGCATCGGTCGGAGTTCGGCACCTACAGGACCTTGGCGTGAAATATGCAATGGTTCGAACCGAGGAAGCGAAAGTTGAGGCGCGCCAGCAGCCGGAGTTGACTCTGGTGGCTTCGTCGGGTCCTTGGGAGGTGTTTGAGGTAACTGGTGCTGAAATTGTGGTGCCACTTGATGTTCAACCGGTGGTCGTCAACTCACGCGCTGGTGACCAGCGTGAACGTCATCTCGAACTTGGGACGAGTTGGTTTCAGAACCCAACGGACTGGGCGGCTCTTCCTGCCGATGATGGTCCGGCGTCATGGCAGCGGATTGATGCGGTTGTTGATGTGAGTCGGCAAGAGGGCGTTCCGGGAGGGCCAGGGCGTCGAGTCGACATCGTTGTGCCGGGTGAGCCGATTGAGCGAGTGGAGTTGCCGTCAATTGAAGTGAGCAACGTGGTGATCAGCCAGGATTCGATCGAATTTGATGTTGATCAGGTTGGCGTGCCGGTGTTGATTCGGGTGAGCTACTTTCCGAATTGGTCGGTGACTGGCGCAGATGCGGTCTATCGAGTTGCTCCGAATGCGATGGTCGTGGTTCCCACCAGCGAGCACGTGTCGTTATCGTTCGGACGTACGGGGCTTGATTGGGTGACTGTGCTGCTGTCCCTCGCCGGGATTGGCCTGTGTATCCGTTGGCGGCGAGAGGGTGATGCCTCGTTTGATGACGAGGGCTCGAGTGAGCCGAATGAGAGCAGTTCGGCTTTGGTGTTCGACTCCCTCAGTGAAATCGGCCCTGAGGCGGTTGAGAGTGGTGCGAGTTAGCCGCCACTAGCCTTCTCGCAATGGCAGATCTGTCCCGGATCGTAAAGGCGTATGACGTTCGCGGCGTCGTTCCTGATGAGTTTGACGCACCCACTGCTCGGGCCCTTGGTTTAGCATTCGCGCGGTTCGTAGGAGCAGACACGGTTGTTGTTGGCCGGGATATGCGCCCTAGTGGCCCTGCGTTCGTCGATGCCTTCTCAGATGGTGTTCAAGATGCTGGCGTCAATGTCATCGATCTTGGCCTGGTGTCGACCGATTTGTTGTACTTCGCCTCGGGAAGCCTGGACCTTCCGGGGGCGGTGTTTACGGCTTCGCACAACCCGGCTCAATACAACGGTGTGAAGTTCTGTCGCTCGGGTGCGCGCCCGGTCGGAATTGACTCGGGTCTGGCCGAAATTCGAGATGTCACACAGGCCATTCTCGACGGTGATGCTCCGTCCCCTGCGGAGGTGAGAGGGACTCGTGAATCTCGTGACATGCTCGACGCGTTTATCGATCACGTGCTGTCATTTGTTGAGGTCTCTGCTCTGAAGCCGATGCGCGTGGTTGCTGACACGGCCAACGGCATGGGCGGATTGGTTGTTCCGGCGCTGTTCGATCGTTTGCCGATGATCGAACTCGAAGTGATGTACGGCGAGTTAGATGGAACCTTCCCGAATCATCCTGCCGATCCGCTGCAGCCGGCAAACCAGCGAGACCTCCGGGCACGCGTTGTTGCCGGGGGGTTCGATATCGGACTTGCATTCGATGGTGATGCCGACCGAGTGTTCATCGTTGACGAAACTGGTGCTGGTCTGAGCGGTTCAGTAACAACGGCAATCCTTGCCGTAGCGATGTTGCGCGACAATCCTGGCTCGACGATCCTGCACAACCTCATCTGCTCGAAAGCCGTTCCTGAAACGATCTCTGCTCACGGCGGAAACCCGATCCGAACTCGTGTCGGCCACAGCTTCATCAAGACTGAGATGGCAGAGACCAACGCTGTATTCGGTGGGGAGCATTCTGCTCATTACTACTTCGCCGATAATTTCAGGGCCGATTCTGGGCTGATTGCCAGCCTTGTGATGATCTCGGAACTAGCCCGTTCAGGTTCAACGCTGTCAAAGATGCGGATGCCCTTTGAGCCATATGTGGCCTCGGGCGAGATCAATACCACTGTCGATGACCCGATTGTTGTCATCGATCGGGTCCGCGAGATGTATCGCACCGCTGTGGTTGATGAACTTGATGGCTTAACCGTTGATGCCGGCGATTGGTGGTTCAATCTGAGGCCGTCGAATACTGAACCTTTGCTGCGGCTCAATCTTGAAGCACAAGACTCGGCCTCGTGCGATGAGCATGTTGCCGAGGTGCTTAGCATCATTACTTCCTAGTTGTGGTAAGCCGCAGATTCGGTAACCGATACGCTGGAAGCGTCCGAAAAGGAGATCCCTATGTCACTTGATGCTCAACTTCTTGAAATCTTGGTGTGCCCCGAAGACAAGGGCTCATTGGTGTACATCGAGTCCGAAGGTGTGCTGTTGAATGAGCGACTCCGACGCACCTACCCGGTCCGCGATGACATACCAGTCATGCTGATTGATGAGGCTTCCGAGGTCAGTGAAGCCGAGGCGCAACGCCTTCTCGCGATTGTTGCTGGTTAGCAGCGTCCGCCGCTCTGCGAATTAGCGGGGTTAGGCTCTTCACTTCGGCGGGCTGTCGTGATCGGGCCAGGAGGCTCCGGCTCGTTCCTCAAACAGACTTTTTCAACACGACTTCATTCGAGGAGAACCGCCATGACTTCAGACACCCGTATTTCTGCGTCTCAAGACTTTCGGGTCGCAGACCTTTCTCTTGCCCCATTTGGCCGCAAAGAGATGCTGCTCGCAGAGCATGAGATGCCAGGTTTGATGGCGATTCGTCGTGAGTACGCAGCGACAAAGCCGCTCGCTGGTGCTCGTATTTCAGGTTCGTTGCATATGACCATTCAGACCGCGGTTCTGATTGAGACACTGACCGCCCTGGGTGCAGAGGTTCGCTGGGCCTCTTGCAACATTTTTTCAACCCAAGATCATGCTGCTGCCGCAGTTGTCGTTGGACCGCATGGCACCGAGGAAGACCCTCAGGGTGTCCCGGTCTTCGCGTGGAAGGGTGAGACGCTCGAGGAATATTGGTGGTGCACCGAGCAGATGATGACATGGGAGGGTCATGACGGCCCGAACATGATCCTTGACGACGGCGGCGACGCAACCATGTTGTTGCACAAGGGTGTTGAGTACGAGGCAGCGGGCCAGGTTCCGGATCCAACCGAAGCAAGCAACCCAGAACTTGCTGTGATTCTTGGTCTGCTGCAGCGCACCCTGAAGACTGACCCAACGAAGTGGACTCGCATGTCCTCTCACATCAAGGGCGTCACCGAAGAGACCACGACCGGCGTCAAGCGTTTGTACAAGATGGCCGAAGATCAATCGCTGTTGTTCCCTGCGATCAACGTCAACGACTCGGTGACAAAGTCAAAATTCGACAACCTGTACGGATGTCGCCATTCGCTAGTTGATTCGATCAGCCGAGCAACTGACGTGATGCTTGGTGGAAAAGTTGCGGTCGTCTGCGGCTACGGAGATGTAGGTAAAGGTTGTGCGCAGTCGTTGCGTGGGCAGGGTTGCCGTGTCATCGTGACCGAAATTGACCCGATCAATGCACTGCAGGCAGCGATGGAAGGCTTGCAGGTGCTTCCGCTTGATGAGGTCGTTGGACAGGCTGACGTCTTCGTTACCGCTACCGGAAACGCAGACATCATCACAATCGATCACATGCGGGAAATGAAGCACAACGCGATCGTCTGCAATATCGGCCACTTCGATAATGAAATCGACATGGCCGGCCTTGCGCGATCTGGAGCGGTTCGTGATGAACTGAAGCCTGGAACCGATGTGTGGACCTTCGATGATGGCCACCAGGTCATCGTGCTCGCAGAGGGTCGGCTCGTCAACCTTGGCTGTGCAACTGGTCACCCAAGCTTTGTGATGAGTTGTTCGTTCTCGAACCAGGTGTTGGCGCAGATCGAACTGTTCAACCATCTCGATCGTTACCCACTTGGTGTTCATGTACTGCCGAAGCATCTCGATGAGAAGGTTGCCACCTTCCACCTCGAGTCTCTCGGAGTTCGTTTGACGAAGCTGACCGACGAACAGGCCGAGTATCTCGGTATTGACCATTCTGGCCCATTTAAGCCAGAGCATTACCGCTACTGAGTGGTCGGTGTCACACCCTTTCGGCACGATGTCGAAATGGTGTGGAGCAGTTCATTACGTCAGTTATTACACGTCGGCGCAAGGGCGCTTGACATATTGTGTCCGCCCTCTTGCGCTGCTTGCGGAAGCGTTGGCGCCGAGGTGTGTCGTTCATGTCGTTGCTCCATAGTTGAAGAGTTGCGAACGAACCATCTCAGCCATTCCACTGATCCGAATTGCACGATCGTCAGTGAATTTGGTGGGCGATTGCGTGACGTGCTCTCAGGAATGAAGTTCAAGAACCATCGTGGTGCTGCGCGTTATCTCGGTGGCCTTGTCGCTCGGAAACTCATCAGTGACGGTGTCGTTCCCGGGGTTGATGTTCAGGCTGTTACGTGGGTGCCAACGACAGCACGCCGTCGAAGAGACCGGGGCTTTGACCCGAGTGAGTTGATGGCTCGAATCGTTGGTGCGCAGTTGGGGCTGCCAGTCGTGCGGATGCTCGACCGTGTCGACTCGGGGGAGCAGAAGTCAAGATCGCGTATCGAGCGGTTGAATGGCCCGGGCTTTAGGGGTCGTCGGACACGTTTCGATCGGGTCGTACTGATTGACGACGTGGTGACAACAGGAGCGACAATGGCGGCAGCATCCGGTGCATTGCGAACTGCAGGAATTTCACACATCCACAGTGCCGCTGTCGCAGAGACTCCTCGTCGAAAGGCTGAAACCCTTCAATCACCCCGAGAGCAGTATTCGACGGCAGCCTGACAGCACCCGCCGATAGGCTCAACGCTGCATGGGAATTCTTGATCGTGTCCTCCGAGCTGGAGAAGGAAAGAAACTGAAGGCCCTTGAGGGCATCGTTCCTGATATCAGCGTGCTCGGCGACGGCATTGGCGCCCTCTCAGATGATGCCCTTCGGCATAAAACGATTGAGTTTCGCGAGCGGCTCGACCGAGGTGAGACCCTCGACGACTTGCTTGTTGAAGCATTCGCCGTAACTCGTGAAGCGGCAACGCGCGTGCTCGGCCAACGTCATTACGACGTTCAGTTGATGGGTGGTGCTGCACTTCACTTTGGCTGGGCGGCCGAGATGAAGACCGGTGAAGGAAAGACCCTCGTTTCAACACTGCCCGCGTACCTGAATGGGCTCGCCGGCAATGGTGTCCACCTTGTCACGGTGAACGATTACCTGGCTCGCCGTGATGCCGAATGGATGGGGCAACTGCACCGCTGGCTCGGGCTCTCCGTCGGGCTGGTGATCCCTGGAGTCAAGACAAGTCCTGCCGAGAAGCGAGCAAGTTATGCCTGCGACATCACGTACGGCACAAATAACGAGTTCGGCTTTGACTATCTGAGAGACAACATGGCGGGTCGCCTGACCGACAAGGTGCAACGGGGTCACTCCTTCTGCATCGTTGACGAAGTTGACTCGATTCTGATTGACGAAGCGCGCACGCCGCTCATCATCTCTGGACGCGTTGGAGATGCAGCCAAGTTGTATTACCGGTTTGCGTCGATTGTTCGAACACTCACCCGAGATGTCGATTACGAGGTTGAAGAGGATAAGCGAGTCGTAGTTCCTCTCGAACCAGGCATCGAAAAGGTCGAGCACGCACTCGGCGTCGAAAACCTTTACGACGACATTCAGGCGAATTTTGTCCACCAGTTCACGGTGGCCCTCAAAGCCAAAGAGTTGTATCGCCGCGACAAGGACTACATCGTTCAAGGTGGCGAGGTGAAGATCGTTGACGAGTTCACCGGTCGTATTCTTGAGGGGCGTCGCTGGTCAGAGGGCATTCACCAAGCCGTTGAGGCGAAAGAGGGTGTCTCGATCAAAGAGGAGAACCAGACCCTCGCGACGATCACCCTTCAGAACTACTTCCGGATGTACGACAAACTCGCTGGTATGACAGGTACGGCGTCGACTGAGGCAGCCGAACTCATGAATACCTACGGTCTTGGGGTTGTTCCGATTCCGACAAACCGCGAAATTGCTCGTGCCGATCAAGCCGATCTTATTTACAAGAGCGAAGTTGGAAAGTTCGGTGCAGTCATTGACGACATTGTCGATCGGCACGAACGTGGCCAACCGGTACTAGTCGGCACAGCCTCGGTTGAAAAGAGCGAGACGCTCTCGAAACTGATGAGCGACCGGGGAATTGCTCACGAGGTGCTCAACGCAAAGCAGCACACTCGCGAAGCCGAAATCGTTGCACAGGCGGGCCGACTGGGGTCGATCACCGTTGCGACGAATATGGCTGGGCGTGGTGTTGACATTTTGCTTGGTGGTAATCCTGAACTCCTCGCTCGCCGAGAGGTGCTGAAGGAAGGTTTCGACGAGGCGTTACTTGTTGACGATTTTGCGCTGCCACAACCACTTGATCAGATGCCTGAAGAATTCCGCGAGCAGCGTGTAGCGGCATTCAGCCGTTACGAGCATCACTTTGAGCGCTTCGCAGCGGAATGCTCCGAAGAGGGCAAGCGGGTAAGAGAATTGGGTGGGTTGTATGTCATTGGTTCTGAACGCCATGACAGCCGCCGCATCGACAATCAGCTTCGCGGTCGCTCTGGACGTCAGGGCGATCCGGGGGAGAGCAGGTTCTACCTGAGTCTCGACGACGAACTCATGCGCTTATTCGCAACAGGAGCGTTGCAGTGGGCAATGGGTCGGTTTGATGACGACGAAGCGATTGAGGCGAAGATGGTGACCAAAGCCATCGAACGTGCTCAGACGACGGTCGAACAAAAAAATGCTGAGGTTCGGAAAAATGTCCTCAAATATGACGAGGTCATGAACGAACAGCGCAAGATCATCTACCAGCGCCGTGACCAAATTCTTGAAGGTGCCGATCTTCGTGCGGCCGCGTACGAATACTTAGATGACGCCGTCTCCGACCTGGTGGGAGTGCATTGTGCATCCGCGGCCACCGACGAGTGGGACCTTGACGGCCTGCTTAAAGAGACAGCGCTGTACTGGCCGACCACTGCAACGGTTGATGAGCTCAGTCGCCTTGACACCGCCTCCGAAGTAATCGAGGTGTTGCTTGCTGAGTCCCGTAACCATTACGAGCAGCGAGAGGTCGAGCTTGGCGAAGAAGTGATGCGCCAGGTCGAGCGGCAGGTGATGCTGCGCATTATTGATCAACGTTGGCGTGAGCACCTCGAAGAGATGGATTATCTGCAGGAGGGAATCAACCTGCGGGCAATGGGTCAAAAGGACCCCCTCGTCGAGTGGCAGCGCGAGGGATTCCAGATGTTCGGCGCAATGATGGCTGGCATCGCCCGAGACTTCGTCCGCTACGTGATGAACGTTCAGGTCACTCAACCCGATGAGCCGCAACTCACACCGAAGGTGTTGAACATGCAGCAAAGTTCAAGTGAGACATCGTCTGAAAGTGGATTTGATACAGCCCGCGCTGCCGCAGTTGCAGAGGCGTCGGGTGCTCCAGCGCCGACTGCTGCTCCGCAGATGAACAAACAGCAGACAGTCGTAAAAGACGCGTTTGAAAAAACGCCGCGCAATGCTCCTTGCCCTTGTGGGTCAGGTTCGAAGTTCAAAAACTGCCATGGCGCAGCTTGACGAGAGGGTGCCATGCGTGACTTTACTGATGACATTCGCGACCTCGTTCGCCGAGTAGAAGAGGCCTCGTCCTACCTTCATATCCCGGAGGGCCGTGACCGGCTTGTTGAACTCGAAGCTGAAATATCTCGTCCTGACCTATGGGATGACGCCGAAAAGGCCAAGGCGGTGAACGCCGAATACGCAGGCGTGAAGGATGACGTTGATACGTACTCGCAGATTCTGACTGCAATCTCCGATGTTGAGGTGTTGCATGAACTCGCCCGCGAAGAGAACGACGAAAGTCTTGAACCTGAAATCCAAGATTCGATTACAACAATTGCCGGTCAACTTGACCAGTTAGAGCTCCGAAGCCTGTTCACCGGTGATCACGACGACTCAGCGTGCATTGTCCAGATCAATGCGAAAGACGGGGGAGTTGACGCTCAGGATTTCGCTGAGATGTTGCTCCGGATGTACGGCAGATGGGCAGAACGGCGCGGTTTTAGCATCGAGTTGAATTATCAATCCGATGGAGCAGAGGCTGGAATTAACTCGGCTGAAGTCACGATCACTGGGCGTTACGCCTATGGGCTCATGACGGCCGAACGAGGTACTCATCGGCTTGTTCGAATTAGCCCGTTTGATAACCAGGGCCGCCGGCAGACCGGTTTCGCCGCGGTTCAAGTCTGGCCAGTGATGGATGCGCCAGATATTGAGATCAACGAGGCTGATATTCGCATGGAGGTATTTCGTGCGTCGGGTGCCGGCGGTCAGCACGTCAACAAGACGTCATCTGCGGTGCGATTGATTCACGAACCAACCGGTCTGGTTGCATCTTCTCAGGAGGAGCGCAGCCAGCTACAAAACCGTGAGCGTGCGCTTGGTCGTCTGCAAGCGATGTTGGCAGCAAAGATCGAGGAAGAGCATCAAGCCGAACTCGATGCAATTGGTGGCAAGCAAGCACAGGTTGGCTGGGGAAGTCAGATCCGGTCATATGTGATGCAGCCGTACCAGATGGTGAAGGATCTTCGCACCGAGGTTGAGTCGGCGAATGTGTCAGCAGTCTTCGATGGAGATCTTGACGAGTTCATGGAGGGTTACCTCCGTTGGCGCCGCTCCTCGGAGGATGAGGCCTGAACCATTCGTCAAAGAATGGTGAACTACCCTCGACGTTGTCATGATTCGGCTTGAAAATGTCACCAAGCGGTACTCGGCTGATGTCGTCGCTCTCGATGATGTCAGTTTCGATGTGCCAAAGGGAGAGTTCGTCTTCCTTGTTGGCCCGTCAGGCTCTGGAAAAAGCACGCTATTGCGTCTCATCAACCGTCAGGAGCGCCCAGAGGAGGGCTCCGTTTGGATTGCGGGTCGAAATATTGTCGACATGCCCTCCAACGGCATTCCGCAGTTACGTCGAAACATTGGAAATGTGTTTCAGGATTACAAACTGCTGCTGAACAAGACCGTCTTTGAAAATATTGCGTTCGCCCTCGAGGTGATTGGCAAGCCACAGCATGTGATTTCACAGCAGGTTCCTGCGGTGATCGACCTCGTTGGGTTATCCGGCAAGGAAGATCGTTTTCCGCATCAGTTGTCCGGTGGTGAACAGCAACGCGTGTCAATTGCGCGAGCCTTTGTGAACCGACCATTGATTTTGGTAGCGGACGAACCAACGGGAAACCTTGACCCTGGAACTGGTGAAGGCATCATGCGGTTGCTCGACCGAATCAACGGGACGGGGACGACTGTGGTGATGGCAACACACGACCGTCGTATCGTTGATGCGATGCGGCGTCGAGTCGTGCAACTCGACCGTGGAGTCATCGTCCGTGACCAAGAGCGAGGTGTGTACCAGTGATATCTCGGCTCAGGTACATGTTCCGTGAGACGGGGGAGAGCATTCGGAGAAACCCGACGCTGTCGGTTGCTTCTGTGATCACCGCTGCCGTGTCGTTGTTGATTTTTGGTCTCACGCTCATCATTCAGCACGGTTTCGACAACTTGCTGTCCCAATGGGAGGGCGGCGTTGAGATGATCGTCTACGTGAATTCAGGTGCTGGGGAAGAGCAGCGCCTCGTGATTGAAGATGCGCTCGGCCAACAGCAAGGGGTGTCGATTGAGGCTTGGTCATATTGCGATGTGGCGTGCTCACTCGCCGATGCTGATCGGTTATTCGCTGGCGATCCAGTGACTCGGGCACAGTTGACGGAGCTGAATATTCCAACCCAGTACAAGGTTGTTCCGCTTGATGCGACCCAGGTCGAAATTCTGCGTGGCTTGCGCGATCGGTACCTTGAGCTACCGAATGTGTACTCAGTGCAGCTTGCCGAAGAACAGTTAGATCTCATCTCCAAGCTTCAAGGATTTGTGTCGACGTATACAACTGGTTTGTGGATCGCTCTGATGATTGCGGCGTCTCTACTGATTTGGAACACGATCCGCACTGCGATGTTCGCTCGACGCCGTGAGATCGAGGTGATGAAGTTGGTTGGTGCAACCGACTGGTTCATTCGGCTGCCGTTCATGCTCGAAGGCCTCCTGCAAGGTGTTGCGGGAGGTGCAGTTGCTTCGGTTGCTATGTGGTTCATCAATGGCCGCTGGACGGCAGGAGTTGAGACATTTCCAGCAAATTCGGGCATGACAGCTCTCGTTGTGGTGGATGGCTATGAGTGGCGTGTTGGACTGATCGTGGTCTTATTTGGTGCGCTCATCGGAACGATTGGTTCGGGTACCGCTGCCTCCAAATTCCTTGACGTGTGATCGTCCGGCCATGATGTAGGGATGGCTGCACCTACCAACCTTGATCCATCAACCTACGAACAGATCGAACTTGAGATCGCAGATGGAATCGCAACCATCTGGTTGAACCGTCCTGACAAAATGAATGCGTTCACCGAGCGCATGCGGTACGAAGTGCTTGACGCCCTAGATCGGACTGATGCAAACGATGATGTTCGCGCTGTGGTGTTCACAGGAAGGGGACGGGCCTTCTGTGCGGGAGCGGACTTGTCGTCCGGAGAGGGCACCTTTTCGAAAGGTGGCTCCGATGTCATGGGTCGTAACGGGGTTCCACGTGATGGCGGCGGAACGGTCAGCTTGAGGATCTACGAATCAAAGAAGCCAGTCATCGGAGCAATCAATGGCGCCGCCGTTGGCGTTGGCGTCACGATGACGCTTCCGATGGATATCCGGATTGCCTCAACTGCTGCAAAGTTTGGATTTGTCTTCTCCCGACGAGGAATCGTGCCTGAGGCGGCATCCAGCTGGTTCCTTCCGCGCCTGGTTGGGATTAGCCAGGCCATGGAATGGGTGGCATCCGGAGAAGTCTTTCCTGCCCAAGATGCGCACGCAGGTGGTCTCGTTCGCTCGCTCCACGAGCCAGACGAATTGCTCGAGGCGGCCTATGCCCTCGCTCGACGTATGACTGAATCATCATCGGCGGTATCAGTCGCGGTGGCACGCAAGATGATGTGGCGAATGCTCGGTGCGGACCACCCAATGGAGGCGCACAAAGTGGACAGCCGTGGAATCTTGGAACGCGGCCGCTCGAATGATGTGAAAGAGGGAATCAACTCGTTCTTTGAAAAGCGGGCTCCAGCATTCCCTGACAAAGTTTCTGATGGGTTAGGAACCATTTTTTCTGATTGGGAAGACCCGACCTACGACTCGTAATTGCTGCCTAGGCTGTGAACGTGAATGACGCGCCGCTCTACGAACGTGTCGGTGGTGAACCATTTTTTCGTGAGTTAGTAGCGGCGTTTTATGACGGTGTCGCTGATGATGCTGTGCTCGCACCGCTCTACCCCGACTACCCCGATTTTGAACCGGCAAAAGATCGACTGGCGCTCTTTCTCATCCAATATTGGGGCGGCCCCCACACGTATATGGAGCAACGGGGGCATCCGCGACTACGAATGCGACATCTTCCATTTGTGGTGGGGGAACGTGAACGTGATCATTGGTTGATGCACATGGCGACAGCCGTCGAGGCGGTCTGTAACGGGCGAGATGGGGGCGAAGATATTGCCGCGGAACTACTGCAATATTTTGTTCCAGCGGCAGAGCATCTCCGAAATGACCAACCGTTGAGCCTTCGGCCATGACAGTTCCAGTCATCAAGGTCAAAGACCTTGTTGTCGAATACCGGTCATCGGCAGGAACGATTCGGGCGGTCGACAGACTCAACCTTACGATTTTGGCTGGCGAGGTCTACGCGCTACTCGGTGAAAACGGGGCAGGAAAGACGTCGACCGTCGAGGTCATTGAAGGCCATCGTCCTCGGTACAGCGGTGCAGTGCAGGTCCTCGGCATTGACCCGGCGACATCAGGAGCGGTACGGCGTGAACTTCGGGATCAGATCGGCATTGTGTTGCAGACAAGTGGCGTTGAACCTGAAATCACTCCCCGCGAAGCGCTGAAGTTGTTCAGCTCGGCGTATCGCTCGCCCCGACCGGTCTCGGAGGTGATTGAGCTCACTGATCTTCGAGACTTCGCTGATCAACGAATCGGCACACTTTCGGGTGGCCAGCGTCGTCGTCTTGATCTTGCCGTCGCTGTCATCGGTCGGCCAAAGGTGTTATTTCTTGACGAACCCACCACCGGATTTGATCCGTCGGCTCGCAGGAAGGCTTGGGATCTGATCTCACAGCTACGGGTCGATGGAACAACCATTTTGCTCACCACGCATTACCTGGATGAAGCGGAGTACCTCGCTGATCGAGTCGGCATGATGTCAAAAGGTCGGATGCTCGTTGAGGGGAGCCCAGGCGATCTGCAGCAAGCACATGGTCAAAGTGTGATGTCAGTCAAGATCTCTGAAAGTGATTCGCTCGGTCAACAAGAGCTCGAGACAGGGGTGGAACTTGCCCTGAACGCAATTCCTCATCAGGCGTCGTGGATGGGACATCGCCTTGAGATCACGACATCCGATACCACCGGTGTACTTGAGCGATTGGCTTCTTGGGCTGCCTCGGAAAGTCTGTCGTTGAGTGACTGGTCGATTGAGCGCCCGTCTCTGGAGCAGGTGTTTCTCGATCTCAACGCAGACGACGATCGAGGTGGCGCAGATGACTGAATCTCACACATGGCCGCCGTCGCTTCAACTCTTATTCCGACAAGCCTCGCATCAGTTACGACTCTTTCTTCGAGTTCCGGTTGCGGTCTTTTTCACGATTGCGCTGCCATTCGTTGTTCTTCTCATTATCAACGCAACATCAGGCGAGCGATTCTTGAGCGACACCAACGGCGACTGGCCGGTTGACGCCTTTGTGTGTGTTGCGATTGCTGCGTTCACAGCGGTGTCGGCCACATTCACCAACTTGGCAAATATGGTGCCAATCCGGCGAGAAGAAGGCGTGCTGCAGAGGTGGCGGTCAACTCCGTTGCCGGTGTGGGTGCTAGTTGGCGGTCACATCCTCTCAGCGATGGTGATCGCTGTTCTCAGCGCACTTTTTATGCTCGGCGTTGGGGTAGCGCTGTATGGAGTGCAAATTTCGCTTGCGGCGGTCCCTGCGCTCATTCTGACCATGCTGGTCGCAACGCTCTCATTCGCTGCGATGGGTATGGCCGTAGCGGCTGTGGTGCCCACGGCAAGTGCTGCATCGGGTATTGCAAACGCAATTATTTTGCCGATGGCATTGATCTCAAATGTCTTCATCCCGATGGAAGACCCGCCTGCAGCGATTGACATCCTTGCCAATCTCTTCCCTCTGCGCCCGTTTGTCGACGCTCTACAAGCCCCGCTTCATCCGATGAACCCAACTACTGCTCCTCAGTGGGGCAGCCTCGGTGTCATCGCATTATGGGGATTAGTGGGATTTGCTGTCGCCGTTCGGCAATTTCGATGGAATGCGGCTCCCGGGGGCAGCACGCGTCGGCGCCGTTCGCGATCTCAGTAGCGGCACTTGACATGAGAATCGTCATGTTCTGTTCGCTCTGCAGTTAGCGCAACGCAAAGCATGCAATCGCTGATGCCGCTGCTGCATTAAGTGAGTCAACGTGTTCTGCCATTGGAATGCGCGCTGTGATACAGCGAGCCATCGTTGAGGGTTGTAGCCCCGCTCGCTCAGACCCGATCAGCACCGCACGCGGTCGAGCAGGGTCGAGAGCGGCAGCGACTTCATCAATCGGTGCTGCGGTGGGGTCGGGCGTGAGGGCAATGAGGTCTCGTCGCCCATTGGTTGCCTCGGCGGCAAGGAGGTCGTCGAGCTGGGAGGTTCGAGCATGGGGAAGCGCGAACGTGGTTCCCATCGCAACTCTCAATGATCGTCGCGAGAGCGGATCGCCGCTGTACGAGTCAAGGAGCAAGCCGTCCCATCCGAGACCGGCTGCATTTCGCACAATTCCTCCGATGTTTGCGGGGTTGTCAACTTGTTCAACGATGACAAGGCGGTGACTGCGGGCGAGCAATGTTGTTGCGCTTGGGCGTGGTGGGCGTTGAAATATGGCGACGATTGGATGGGGCATGCCGAGGCCAGTGACGAGTCGCCTGATTTCGTCGCCTCCGACAAACACCTCTACGCCAAGTTCGGAAGCGATTGGTGGAACCCGTTCAGCGTCAGCGAGTGCCGCGACCGGTGTGCAACCAGCCCGGAACGCCCGTTCAACGACGAGATCTCCCTCAGCGAGGAAGAGCCCAGCGCCCTGATCGTCTCGTTTGTCGGCTCGGGTGGTGAGGCCTCGCTCTCGAAGGCGAAAGAGTGCTAGCCGTTCATCGTCGACCGACTCAATCGTGACGAATGGCATCTCAGAAGTGGTACGGGAATGGCGACCAGTCGGGGTCACGCTTTTCTAGGAATGCGTCACGTCCTTCTGCGCCCTCGTCGGTGCCATAAGCAAGCCGAGTGGCTTCACCTGCGAATACTTGCTGTCCAACGAGTCCATCGTCGACCAGGTTGAATGCGAACTTCAACATGCGCTGCGCGGTCGGACTCTTGCCGCAGATGATGCGAGCCCATTCGAGTGCGGTCTGTTCGAGGTCAGCGTGGTCAGCAACCGCATTGACTGCTCCCATGCGGTGCATTTCCTCGGCGGAGTACTCGAGGCCAAGAAAGAAAATCTCTCGGGAGAACTTTTGTCCAACCATTTTTGCAAGGTAGGCCGAGCCATAACCGGCGTCGAATGATGCAACGTCGGCATCGGTTTGCTTGAACTTTGCGTGTTCGCGACTTGCGATCGTGAGGTCGCACACAACATGAAGACTGTGGCCTCCGCCGGCTGCCCAACCTGGGACGACGCAGATCACCACTTTTGGCATGAAGCGGATAAGGCGCTGGACTTCGAGAATGTGAAGTCGGCCTGATCGGGCAGGGTCGACCGATTCAGCGGTATCACCGTCTGCATATCGATAGCCGTCCCGGCCACGGATCCGTTGGTCGCCACCAGAGCAAAACGCCCAACCTCCATCTTTTTGAGATGGGCCGTTCCCGGTAAGGATGACACAACCGACGTCACTTGACATGCGGGCGTGGTCGAGGGCGCGATACAACTCGTCGACGGTATGTGGCCGGAATGCATTGCGAATGTCGGGCCGGTCGAATGCGATACGCACGCAACCGACATCTCGGGCTCGGTGGTAGGTGATATCGGTGAACTCGAAACCAGGAACGGTTTCCCATTTTGAGGCATCAAAGATTTCAGAGGTATCAGGGCGGGCGCTCATGTCTCTATTGTCGCTCTTTCTACGTCGTTTGCCGCCATTGTTCCCGAGTTTGGTACTTCGCACACGGCTGCACCTTGTAAGCGCTGCCTCAACGCAACGGCGAGTAGCGCCATGGAGGCGATGGCAAGGATCGGTTGGGTTGGTGCGAACCAGTCAAGTGCTCCTGATGTGCCAAGGGCGATGACCACGAGTTTGTTGCATACCGGGCACCCGATGGCAAAGAAACCGAGGAGACCGCCGGCGATTCCCTTGCGTTCGTTGACGGCAGGTTGTTGATCTGCAACGTAGGTGGCGAGTAGCAGGCCCCCAAGTAGCGAGGTGATGATGAGGCTGGGGTAGCTCCACCATGTGACGTCAACGGGTCGACCAAACACCGGGTTAGGTATGACATCGGTTGGAAGGCCAACCGCAAGACCAACCGCCAGCGTGCCGACGAGAGCGGTGACCCACTGTCGCTGGCTCCAAGTCCTCATGGATATGACGGTATCTCGGGTTTCGCCGAGGTGGTCAAAGGCGAAGCAGCGCAGTGATCGTCGCAGCCGCCAAAATCACGACGATGATTGGCGCCCGACGCCATATGAGGATTGCGGCAATCGCAACCCCGGCACTTCGGGCATCAATGGTGAGTGACTTTCCGCTTGCAAAGGTCAGCTGCGCGATGACTGCGCTCACAACTGCTGCGGGAATCAATGACCCAAGGCGTTCGAACATCGGCACTCGACGAACGAGCGCGGTTCCGCCGTACATGCCCAGGAGACGCAGGCTTGCGACCCCAACGGCAAGCAGAATGATGATGGTCCAGGTCATGTCGATGCGGCCTTCTGCTCTGGAACTTTGAGCGCCACGATCGCCCCGGTGAGGCTGAGGATGATCGGCGTGCCAGCGGGCGCGATCGGAAGGAGGGCTGCGCAGATCCCGCCGCCAACGACCGCGGCCACAAATCCTGGCCGTTGACGCAACAAGTTGGCGATAATCGCGAGCAAAAGGGCAGGAAAGACGGCGTCAAGACCAAGTCTGTTCGCATCACCGATGATGTTGCCAAGAAACACCCCGGCGAATGTTCCACACCACCAGCCGAGGTGTAACGCCCCGGTGACCCACCAAAATGCCGTCATAACCCCTGCTGGAGTCGGCTGTTGCATCGCCACCCCGACATTTGGATCGAGACAGTTCAGCGCCGCACAACTTCGTTGAAAGTGCCCGACTTTGATTCTCGTTCCAAGGCTTGCAGCAAGAAGCCCGAAACGTGAGGCGACTACCCATCCCGCAATCAGAGCTGCAAGGACGCTTCCGCCTACATCACGAACAGCGATGTATGCGAGTTCGGATGTAGCAGAGAGAACGATGCCGGCTGCTGCGATCGTCTTCACAGCGGACCCCACGTGCTCATAGACGAGCACGTTGACGGTCACCCCAATTGCGAAGAATGTGAGGCAGATTCCGATCAGCGTTCCCCATTCTGGACGAGCGCTGACACGTGCCTCGGACATCTCGCAAGTGTTGCACAACGGTTGTTTCAGCAGAGGGCTGGAGGCAAGGAGGAAGGCCTCCGACTCCGTTCGCACTGGCTGTGGTGGGTAGAACGGGCGAATGGATGACGTTGTGCTTTATGACAAGGCGGGCGGAATAGCGACGATCACATTGAACCGCCCTGACCGTATGAACGCCTGGACCGGAGAATTGAGTGACGCCTTACAGGCCTACCTTGGTGACGCCGACCGTGACGACGAGGTTGTTGCCGTCGTCATCACCGGCGCCGGAAAAGCCTTTTGTGCCGGAGCCGACCTCGGCGATGGTGAGGGTGGATTTCTTCCGGTGACTGCCGACGATGACGGTAGGCCAAGGCTGTGGCCGTATCAGGTGCGCAAGCCGATCATCGCCGCAATCAACGGGCATGCCGTCGGAGTTGGCATCACCATTGCAATGTTGTGCGATATTCGGATTGTTGCTGAGGATGCAAAAGTGCAGTACGCAATGGTTCGGCGGGGAGTGGTTCCTGAACTTGCCTCCCACGTGATTTTGCCGAGGGTTATCGGATTTTCTCGAGCTGCTGAATTGATGTTGACCGGTCGGATGATGTCCGGTGCTGAGGCTGCAGAGCTCGGTCTTGTCTCGAAAGCGGTGCCGGCCGTAGAGGTGCTGGCTGAAGCGACATCGCTTGCTGCCGAGATGGTTCGCAACGCCTCGCCGGTTGCTCTTGGAGTGTCAAAGCAGTTGTTATGGCAGGGGGTGACCTCCTCTGTTGACGACATGCTGAAACGGGAGGGCCGGGTGATCAGTTCAATTGCCCGCATGCCGGATGCGGTTGAGGGCGTGACAGCGTTTTTCGAGCGTCGCGATGCAGTGTGGTCAGGAAGCGTCAACGAATCTGCTGACGACATCCTTCAACAATGAGGTAGCACAGATCCCGGTGCGAGGCTGCGTGAGACGCGGTAGTCCAGTCTTGTTGTGATCAGGGAGTCGCTACACCAGCACCCAGGTCACGCCACCGATATCGAAGGTCTCTCCAACTCGCCGCCGGTCGGCTGCAACGAGATCAACTCGGTCGATTCCTTCTCCTCGGGGACCTGCTTGATCAAAATGAATAGCGGTAGAAATGCTGAGCTCGTCCCAACGAGATCGCATTGCGGCTGGATCGTTCGCGCCGATGGTGACGCCAGCGATCGCAGACACCACCGAATTCTGACGATGTGGAGTCCACGTTGTTCCTGCCCATCGCCATGAGCCTTCGGGGATCGCTTCGTCGAGGGACACGATGGCACCCCCGGTGTCTTTCGGATGAAGGTGACGCCCGCGGATGTCGTCGAAGTCTCCAGACCAGATGATTCGTACGTCGTTGTCGGCCAGGTGAGAAAGCCGTTGATCGAGGTCATCGACCTCGTGCATCACCATGTAGCCGCTGTCGCCGCCTCGACGTTCGATCATCCGGCCCCCGGCAGTGCCCTCGGTCGTTGGTGAGATGATTTCGATGAACTGGTCGCCGACGGTCATGAGGGCGTTCGTCAGCCCGAATTCGGCGACGTCGAGGTCACGTACCGCGATAGTGAGGTTGAACGTGTCGCAGAGTTGGCGCGCAACAGGTTCAAGATCTTTGGCCACGAGGGCAACTTGTCGAAGTCTGATCATGTGTTCATCCTTGCCGTGATGGGAGCAACGATGCGAGTTGGGTTTGCGCTCGTTCGGGGCGGCGCGAAACGGGCAGGATTCGGTTAGGCAAGTTGAGGAGGATGCGCAATGACTCGAGTAATGACCGAAGGTTTGGAATTCCCAGAGGGGCCTGTTGCCCTTGACGATGGAAGTGTCCTCGTGGTCGAAATTAAACGACAGACGATTACGCGCTGCTGGCCCGACGGCTCAACTGAGATTGTCGCAGAGACTGGTGGCGGTCCGAACGGTATGGCCATTGGGCCCGATGGCGCCCTGTATGTCTGCAATAACGGTGGGTTCGCTTGGCGTGAGGTCGACGGAATGACGGCTCCTGGCCATCAGGCAGATGACTATCAGGGCGGTTCGATACAGCGAGTTGACATTGATTCGGGCGAAGTGACCACGCTGTACACCGAGTGCGACGGTCATCGATTGTGCGGCCCCAATGACATCGTCTTTGATGACCGTGGTGGATTCTGGTTTACCGATCTCGGAAAGAGTCGGTCGCGCGATTCTGATAACGGAGGGCTCTATTACGCACTGGCCGATGGTTCCTCAATCGTGTGTGCTGCATACGGCCTGACAAAACCGAATGGTGTGGGACTTTCACCAGATGGCTCAACTGTGTACGTTGCCGAGACGTCGGTTGGGCGGGTCTGGAAGTGGGAAATCGAGTCGCCTGGAGTCGTTCGGCGAGGCACCACACCACTCGCTCACGGGACGCTTCTCTATGGCTTTGAGGGCTATCAGATGCTCGACTCACTGGCTGTTGACGGCGATGGCAATGTTTGCGTTGCAACATTGGTGACCGGAGCGATCAGCGTGATCAGCCCCGAGGGCAAACTACTTGACCAGGTGCATGTACCGAAGTGGGATGCGTATGTCACAAATGTGTGCTTCGGCGGACCAGATTTGAAAACGGCTTATGTGACGTCGTCGGGTTGGGGCCTGCTGTACGAGATCCCGTGGGATCGTCCCGGTCTGCGACTCAACTATCAGTAGCGCTTGGCTTCGTCATCATGAGGGCTCCAATTGAGCCGATGCCAGCGACACATGCTCCGACGATGAACGTGCGGGCAAAGTCGTCGGGGGCACGTCCCTCGCCGAGAACCGTGAACATTGACTGAATTCCGGTGAGCATGCCGATGTTCATGAGTGTTGAGCTCATTCCATTTGCAATGCCGAGGTCAGCAACCTCGACTGCATTTGCCACCGCTGTCGAATATGAGGGAGATGCGAAGCCCATGGCGATACCCGATAGTGAGAGACCGATGATGACGAGTGTCAGGTTGGTCCAGTGAGCACCGCCGACCCACGCTGCCATCGAGAGCACCATGAGAATGGAGCCGGAGAGGAGGAACATGCGTTCACCGAACTTCCCTGAGAGCCTTCCGCCGATGGGCGAAAAGAGGCTGTAGAACGCTGGTCTGAACAGCAAGATGAGGGCGATGGTGCCAACGGAGTACCCGAACATGCTGGCGAGCAAGATTGGTGCAATGAGGAATCCGCCCATATACGCAAATTGGCTAAGTGGTTGACAGATGAGTGGACCGGTGAAGTTTCTGCGTTTGAAGTAATCGAGCCGAAGCATCGGGTACTCAACGTTGCGTTCAACTCTCAAGAACCAGGTGATTCCGACCACGGCACATGCTGCGAGAACGAGTGGGAGCGGTGACGTGAAGCCGGAGCGGCCGCCAAACTCGAGGAAGAGAAGGAACCCCAAGGTTCCAAGAGCGAGGGTGCCTGCACCCATCCAGTCGATAGGGACATCGCTGGTGCCGCCGGTTTTCTTGAGGGTTCTCCATGAGGCCGTTGTGCCGATGATTGCAAGCGGAAAGAGGCCTGCAAACACCGAGCGCCATCCGAATGCCTCGATGAGTGGTCCGCCGGCAACTAGGGCAAGTACTGGTGCGCCGGTCATTGTCATCTGGAACCATCCCATGGCCTCTCCGCGGCGCTCTGGAGGGTGGGCGGCCATGATGAGTGCCATTCCGGTTGGCATTGTCGACGAGATTGCAAGTCCGACAACCATTCGCGCAGCAACGAACGCCTCTGCCGTCGGAGCAAGTGCGCAGGCGAGCGTTCCGAGGCCGAGGAGAACTGCACCGATAAGGAACACCTTTCGGTGTCCGTGGCTGTCGCCAAGTCGCCCCATAATCGGGGTGGTCACGGCCATGACTAAGAACAGGCCGGTAACGGCCCAAGCAAGAAATCCTTCTGATGAATCGAGATCTTCGGCAATGGTTGGAAGCGATGCTGAGACAATGGTCATCGACGACGAAAAGACGATCACGGTCGAAACAACGGTGATGAGTACCCGCTTTGCGTAGACGGGGTCGAGGTCTTGTTCTGTTGTCGCCACAGTGGGGGAGTTGTGGGCTGTCACATAAGCGACCCTACGAGGTGACGCCTCCCATAACACGTATTGGAACAGCTTCGGTTGGGCGCTTACCCGGTTTCATCGGTACGTTCTCCCCGTGGAGCATTTGGACCTTGCGCCAGCTGAAGCGTCTCGTACAACGGTCGTTCTCGACTCTGGAACAGAACTCTCGGTTATCGACAATGAGTGCTTTGACGCAACAAGGGTGTGGTTTCTCGTTCACGGGTTGTCGTCGAATGCTCGGCTCTGGGATGGAGTGCTCAGCCGCTTGTCATCGCGTGGTGATCGTGTGATCGCAGTTGATCAACGTGGCCATGGACATTCGCCGCGATCGCGTGATGGGTACGAGATGGCGACGGTTGCTGATGACCTCGCAGAATTAGCGCGGTCAGTTGCGGCCTCTGAACGATTTCTTATTGGACAGTCATGGGGAGGCAATGTGGTCGTCGAGTGTGCGGCACGACACCCTGGGCTCGCAACTGGAGTGGTCGGCATCGACGGCGGTTTCATCCGACTGCGCGATCATTACCCCGAATGGGAGTCGTGCTGGGAGGCGCTCGCTCCTCCAGTGCTTGAAGGTGTGCCGCTCCAGCGAATCACGGAGTGGTTAGCACAATCCGCAGATGATTGGCCTGAGGAGGGGCGTAGAGGAACCCTCGCAAATTTCCACATCCGCTCCGATGGCACGATTTCGCCTCGGTTGGCCAGAGATGACCACCGAGACGTTCTGGCTGGCCTCTGGCGACACGAGCCGCGGGAAGCGCTTGTCAACGTCGATGTGCCCGTTCGCTTCTTTGTCGCCGACAGTGGGGATGATGACCGCAGGCGGCAACGTCGACTGGCAATTGAGTCGCTGATGGCATCAACTGGATCCTCTGTTGACGCCATCTGGTTTGAGGGGGCGCACCATGATGTTCATGCTCAACGGCCCGCTGACGTTGCGGCTGCTCTGCAGGCGTTCGCTGGGCACTGCTCCTCCTGATCGAAAGCGATGTACCCCTAACACGCGTGAAGGCGCGTAGCCTTGACCTTGGAGGAACACAGGACGTGAGTGGGCAAAACGATCGAATCAGCGGGGAGAACCGTCAGCGCAGTGTCGTCCTCACGGGATTCATGGCGACCGGCAAGTCAACGATCGGTCGGCGTTTGGCCGCCCGCTTGCGTTACGGGTTCGTCGACACCGATCGTTTAATCGAAGAACGCTTTGGGGCAATCCCTGACATTTTTGAGAATCAAGGTGAAGCGGCGTTCAGAGCTATCGAGCGTGACGTCGCTATTGAACTTGCCCCGCTGCCGGCACTGGTGATCGCAACCGGCGGTGGCATGCTCGTCGATGGGAGCGTGGCAGATGTCTTCAGAGGTGCGGGTTCATTAATCGTCAGTCTCGTTGCTGATGTTGAGACGATTTACAAGCGGGTTGGCGGCGAACATGCTGGCAAAAGGCGGCCGATGCTTGCTGTTGAACGGCCAAAAGAACGAATTGCAGAGCTTGTCGCTGAGCGAACTCCCGCATACGCAAAATTTCCTCAGGTAAGAACTGATACCCAGTCGTCAACCCAGGTCGTTGACGAAATTGTTGGCCTCATGTAACGAGCGCCGTCGCTGCAAGCTTCTATAACGCGCAGCCTCGATGGATGGCAAGTACCTCGGCAGCGTGAGCAAAGATCGATGCGGCGTCACCCTCGCCCTCGAACTCTGCTTCCCCTCGCCAGCGATTCGCTGATGCTGACAGAGCAGAGCAGTCGTTCTGGGAGGCAAGGTCAGCGATGGTGATCAGTTCAGCTGGAATTCCTCGCAAAAATTCCACACCGGATTCTGCTGTGATTTCGATTGCTCTGCCATCAAGAGCGACACCGGTGTGTACCTCGTTACCGGCATCACCCGAGTATGGGGGGAGGCCGGTCAGGGCGATGACAGGAGCTTCGCCGCAGATTTTTGAGTTTGTGAGCTGCGTGTTTGAGCTATCGAGGCATCGCCGCGCTGCAACTTCGAGTGTGGAGAATCCGAGAACCCCCGGGTGCTGCGCGAAGGCTGTTTCGAATGCCGACAGTGTGCTGCAAACCCCCATTGCGAGGTCAACGAGTTGGGCCGTTTCGTCGATGTCAATTGCCAAAGCAGCAGCATCCACTCTCCGCTGGCAAGGGTCGATGGGCACTGCTGATTGATTTTCCGCGCTACATCCGGTGAGGGCGACGACGAATGCCGCTGCCACAGCGAGGTGGCATCGTGCATCGGGTCTGAATCCCATCTGCCTATGTTGGCCGCCAACGGAGTGTCGGGCAAGGCATGCGGGTAGGGTCTTTGGTCTGGCGACGTGGCCGAGTGGCTTAGGCAAGGGCCTGCAAAGCCCTGTACATGGGTTCGATTCCCATCGTCGCCTCTAGGAGTTCGGAACGTATGTCGTTCCGATCCTCCCGAACGGGAGGTGAGTCTCTACTGTCAGAACATGACCGGAGACTCACCTCGCATTTTCCCTATTGAGGACCCATCACCAGAAGTAGCGGAATTCATTGAGCGCGCTGGGCTAAAGGGGCCAAACGGTAAACCCATCAATATTTTCGGGACGCTTGCACATCATCCCGACTTGCTCCGCCGGTGGATGGTGTTTGCCGGACACATCATGGCGAAAAACACGCTGTCACCCCGTGATCGGGAAATCCTTATTCTTCGGGCCGGAGTGCGTTGTGGATCAAGGTATGAGTTCGCTCAGCACGCACAGATTGCAAAAGAGTGCGATTTATCAGACAGTGACATTGAAGCGACCAAGGGGCCAGTCGATGAGTGGCCAGGATCTGACCTAGAGAAAGCGTTGCTTTCGGCAGCCGATGAGTTACATGCGCGCCAGCGGATTGACGACACCACTTGGGCGACACTCTCTGATGCGTACAGCACCGAACAACTGCTCGACATCGTGTTCACCGTTGGTCAGTACACACTCGTTTCGATGTTGTTGAACACGGCTGGTGTAGTGGTTGATGAGGGAATTCCTGACCTGTTGTGATTCGGCGTTCAGCAAATACTGCCGTTTGGGGTGTATTTCCGGTCGCCGTACTCGGTGAATACCCGCTACCGTTGTGGAATCGGTTGTCACTGCGTGTGACAATCAAGGATTATTCACACCACAGATGAACGCACCCGAATGACATCCACAGATGCCCTTACAAGGGTTGTTGTGCCAGGCCAGCATCTTCTTGCGCCGCTGTGTGGCCCTCGGGACGTCAACGTGCGAGCAATTGAGTCAGCCTTTCCCGCCGCATCAATTCAGATGCGTGGAGATGAGATTCTCATCAGGGGGCAGGAATCTGATCGTGTTGGTCGACTCTTCGAGGAGCTCATTGCGCTTATCGAGCGCGGGCAAGAGCTTGATGACATCACATTGGGTCGAGTGATTCAGATGGTTCAAGCGGATGAACGCCCGTCTGAGGTGCTTACTCATCAGGTGTTGAGAGGCTCGCGTGGGCGACATGTTCGTCCAAAAACAGCCGGTCAGAAGCGTTATGTCGATGCGATTGAACGCAATGTCATCACCTTCGGAATTGGTCCTGCCGGTACCGGTAAGAGTTGGCTTGCGATGGCGATGGCGGTGAGAGCGTTGCAAGCAAAAGAAGTGCAGCGGATCATCCTCACTCGTCCGGCCGTCGAGGCAGGGGAGCGGCTTGGTTTCTTGCCAGGCGACCTGATGGCGAAGATCGACCCGTATTTACGCCCGCTGTATGACGCGCTCTACGACATGATCGACACCGACGGAGCACAGAAACTTCTTGAACGAGGAGTTGTCGAGGTGGCACCTCTCGCGTTTATGCGCGGCCGAACACTCAATAACTCGTTCATCATTCTTGACGAGGCTCAGAACACAACCCCAGAGCAAATGAAGATGTTCTTGACCAGAATTGGGTTCGGCTCCAAGGTGGTTGTCACTGGTGATGCCACCCAGGTCGATGTTCCTGATGGCCGTAGTGGCCTAAGTGGGTTGCAACACGTGCTTGATGGCATCGACGGCCTGGGTTTTGTTCGTTTGGGTGCAGGTGACGTCGTTCGGCATCGAATTGTGGCGGACATCGTTGCGGCCTACGAAGAACGGACATCGTCGTGAAGGAGCCATCAAGTCCCACCGACGGCAACCAACTTCAAGCGGTTGTCGTCACCGAGAATGCACAAGACGTTGTTGAGATAGATCTTGACCGATGGGGTGCTCTTGCTGAAGATGTGTTGCGTGCTGAGGGCGCTAGTGGTGAACTCACACTCACCTTTGTTGATATTGCTGACATCGTCGAACTCAAGGTTGAGCACTTTGGTGACGCAGGCGAATACCCAACTGATGTTCTCTCGTTTCCGATTGATGATGAGGATCCCGTAATTGACGGGGTACCTCGCTTGTTGGGCGATGTGGTGGTGTGCCCCGAAGTCGCAATGGGTCAAGCACCTGCGCATGCAGGCACTTTCGATGATGAAGTAGCGCTACTTGTCGTGCACGGAGTCCTTCATATCCTTGGGTTTGATCATGCAACAGAATCAGAACAAACAGAGATGCAGGCCCGTGAACGTGAGCATCTCATGAATTCCTTCTGGCAAGGCGAAATGCCGAAGGGTTTTAGCTTTGATCACCGATCGGAGGTTGGGTCATGACCGGCGCCAACCTTGTGATGCTCGTCGTCATTTTGCTGCTGTTAGTTGTGCTCATTTTCCTTGCGATCGCGGAGATGGGTCTGTCGAAGATGACCAAACCTCGGGCCGCTGCAATCACTGAGAACAAACCGCGGCTCGGGCAGAGTTTGACTGCGATTGTCGAAAATCCGGAAGGGTGGATTAATCCGCTCCTGCTGATGGTGAATATCTGTCAAACAGTCCAGGCCACTCTCACCGGCATCGTCGCTGGCAATCTCTTCGGTGGGGTGGGGGTTGCAGTCGGTGTGACGCTCAACGTTGTCGTGTTCTTTGTGCTGGCTGAGGCGGTGCCGAAGACTTACGCAGTACTCAATCCGGACCGTGCAGCGTTGCTTGCTGCACGCCCTATTCGGGCGTTAACAGCATTCCCACCGCTTCGCCTTATCTCGACTGCTCTCATCGGATTGACGAATGTCATTGTGAAAGGCCGTGGGCTTGAAAGTGGCCCATTCGTCAGTGAGCAAGAATTCTTAGGAATCGTTGAAGCGGCGGCTGAAGACGAAGTCATCGAGCACGAAGAACGAGAACTCATCGAGTCGATTATCGAATTCGGTGACACCGTTGCCCGAGAGGTGATGGTTCCTCGCCCGGACATGGTGGTCGTGGCGAACACTGCAACCATCACAGATGCATTGAATCTTGGCATTGCGCACGGATTCAGCAGGCTCCCGGTTTCAGGAAGTGATGAGGACGACATCGTTGGCCTGGCATTCACAAAAGATCTCATGCGTGCCGAGCGTGAGGGGCGTGGCGATCTTCCCGTGCTCGATCTTGCTCGAGATGTGACGTTTATCCCCGAGAACAAGCCAGTTGCTCGTCTCATGCGCGAGATGCAAGACAGCAAATTCCATATCGCAATCGTCGCCGATGAATACGGGGACGTTGCGGGTCTGGTCACTCTCGAAGATTGTCTTGAGGAACTTGTCGGAGAGATCGTTGACGAATACGACGCTGAGGAGAGCGAAATTGAACGCTTAGAGGATGGCTCTCTTCTCGTTGAGGGTGGGTTCAATATTGGAGACCTCTCTGACGAGCTCGGCATTGACATTCCCCACGAAGACTTCGACAGCGTCGGTGGGTTCGTGTTCTCTTCTCTTGAGCGTGTCCCTGAACCAGGTGACGCTGTTGACTTCGAACGCTTCACCTTTATTGCTGAGTCGGTTGAGGGCCGACGAGTGCGTCGGGTACGTATCGTCCCACGTTCGATAGATGACTCAGATCAAGGGGTCGCAGACGAGGGCGCATCCGACTAACAGGCAATGTTTCGCATTCAAGTAAGTTCAGATCATGGACGTATCACTTGAGGGAAAAGTCGCACTGGTTACTGGAGCATCACGAGGCATTGGGCAGGCCGTAGCGGCGACCATGGCTGCGTCAGGAGCGAAGGTCATGTTGACCTCACGAAAGCTCGATCAGTTGAAAGCGGTCCAGGCGGAAATGGAGGGCGAGGTTGATGTCATTGCCTCTCATGTGGGTGACGCAGATTCTGGTGAAAAGACAGTTGCCGCAACGATCGAGCGATTTGGCTCGCTCGACATTCTGGTGAACAACGCAGGTACGAATCCGTATTACGGGCCGGTACTTGAGGTTGATCAGGCTCGATGGGATAAGACGTTTGAGGTCAACCTTCGAGGTCCAGTGTTCTGGTCGGCTGCTGCACATCGGGCCGCCTTTGCGGAGAAGCCGGGCGTCATTATCAATATGGCGTCGGTCGGTGGGCTTCGTTCTGGGCCGCACCTCGGCGTCTACAACTTGACGAAAGCGGCACTGATTCATCTCACGAAGCAGCTCGCAGGCGAAATTGGCCCAACTCGAGTACTCGGTATCGCTCCCGGACTTGTCGTGACGGATTTCGCTCAGGTGCTCGTCGACAACTTCGGAGACAAACTGGCCAAAGAACTGCCGGTTCGCCGGTTGGGTGAACCGCAAGACATCGCGAATCTTGCAACCTTCCTGGCGTCAGACCTTGCCTCTTGGATCACCGGAGAGACCTATGTCATCGACGGTGGTGCGGGCGTAAAAGACGCTGCAGGGTAAACGCTCTTAGGAGCGAAGTTCGGTGCGTCGGACCTTGCCAAGTGCCGTGCGCGGAATCGTTGACACACGCTCAAGTTTTCTCGGCAGCGAATAGCCAGGAAGCTGATCGCGGCAGAAGTGTCGCAGTTCGTCGAGTGCAAGATCGTCTCTTGAGGTGACGATAAAGGCGGTAACGAGGTGGCCCCACTCGCTGTCGGGTGTCCCTGCCACTGCAACATCGCTGACGTCGGGATGGCGAATGAGCGCTTTCTCAACATCTTCAGGCCACACCTTTTCTCCGCCCGAGTTGATGACGTCGCCGCGCCTACCTTCGACGTGCAGGCTCCCGTCGCTTCTTAGCACGCCTAGATCGCCCGTGGGGAGCCACCCGTCGACCGTGAGCGGCGTGGAGCCATCTCGATAGCAACGAAGCAACATCGGCCCTTTCAGGTGTACCTCGTCATTTCGAATCTCAATCTCAACGCCATCGAGTGGCATGCCGTTATAGACCACACCGCTGCCTGTTTCGGTCAGACCGTAGGTAGCGATGCAGTGCGCTGGCCGGTCGGCTGGTGGCCGTGCGCCACCAAGAACGATGTAGCGGAATCGTGATGCGTCAATGCGCTGCAATGCGGTGCTGACGAGCGAGACGAGCGTTGCGTCGGAATGATCAACGACGTTGGCATCGAAGCCATCAATCACGGTGAGCGGTGTCCCCATGATGAGGGACCGCGTGATGACCGAAAGTCCGCCAATGTGGGCAAGTGGGAGACAGGCAAGCCAATGATCATCGGTGGACACTTCGAGTCGAGCAGATGTTGCTCGGGCTGAGGCCTCTATTGCTGAGTGGGTGAGAACTGCACCTTTGGGTGGGCCCGATGAACCACTCGTTGCGACGACGAGTGCATCACCTGGCTCAACTGGTGTGCCGTCACTGAGGGTGGTCTCACCATCTTCGGTGATGATGCTGGCAGCTCCGAATCGCTGAAGTAGCGACTCCTGAGCGGCCGTCGGGAGCCGTCTGTCAAGAGGAAAGACCGCATCACCGCGCTCCCAGACCATCTGAAGGGCGTGAACGAACTCGGTTGATCCGGGCAGGTCAAGTGCGGTCAGTTTGGGCATGGTCCGATTCAGAGGAAGTTGTGAACGGGGGGTTCATGCACCATCATGGCTGATGTATGAGTGAAACGCCATCACTACGTATCTGGCTGACTGGGGCTCGTCCGAGAACGCTGCCTGCAGCGGTGGTTCCAGTCGCAGTGGGTACGGCCGTAGCGATTGATGCAGACGGTTGGTCAGCGGTGTGTTGGACGCGTGTGTTGCTTGCGTTGGCGGTGAGCCTGCTGCTGCAAATCGGGGTCAACTATGCGAACGACTACTCCGATGGTGTCCGCGGCACCGACGATGTGCGAGTTGGCCCTGTTCGGCTGGTCGCATCAGGATTGGCCCCGGCTAATCAGGTGCGGGCTGCTGCGTTGTTGAGCCTTGGTCTTGCGGCCGTCGCCGGGTTGTCGCTTGCGGCGATGACCTCATGGTGGCTGATTTTGGTTGGTGTTGCTGCTCTTCTGTCAGCCTGGGGTTACACCGGTGGCCCGAAGCCGTATGGCTATCTCGGTTTGGGTGAGCTGTTTGTATTTGTGTTTTTTGGTCTTGTTGCCACGGTGGGTACCACGTTCGCAGCGGTTATCAACCTGCCGTGGCGGTCGTGGGTGGCGGGAGTCGGTGTGGGCGCCCTCGCCTGCGCACTGTTAGTGGTGAACAATCTTCGCGATCTTCCAATCGATTCGGAGGTGGGGAAGAAGACCCTTGCTGTTCGTCTTGGTGACAAACGGACACGGGCTTTCTATGTCGCGTTGATTGGGGTCGCCGTTGTGTCTGTGATTGCGATGCGCAACCTTGGAGCGCTCCTTGCGATGGCGGTGGTGCTTCCGGCGTGGTCAGTGATTCAAAAGATTCGTCAAGGTGCGGTTGGACGAGAACTCATTCCGGTGCTTGGAGCAACTGGGCGGTTGCAACTGCTGTTTGGTTTGCTGCTAAGTGTCGGTCTCGTCGTCTTGTAGATCTCTCTCAGCACTCAGTGGCTAGACGTTGAAATGTGTGTGAGTCCACGCTTCAACGATCTCAGCAAATGTTGAGCATTGTTCGAGATGAACCGCATGGCCAGCATTCGCAATGATCTCGTGCTGGGATCCTTCGATTGCGTCGTGAAGGCGAGCTCCGATTTCGCAGAACTTGGTGTCGTGCTCGCCGGTCACGATCAGCGTCGGTACCTTGATTTCAGCGAGCGCATCCCATAGTGGCTCTTGTTGGCCGGTGCCTGCTTGCCGCAGCGACTCAGCGAGCCCGATCGGACTATTGCGCTGTCGAGCAGCGAGGTCATCCTCAGATGCCTCAAGCCCTTTAAACATCGGTAGCGACATCCATCGTTCGAGGAATGCGGAGACTCCCTGCTGTTCGATGCTGTCAGCGAGGGCGCCATCTGCTGCTGAACGCTCAGAGCGTTCCGATTCAAGATCGAGCCCAGCCGTTGTGCTGACGAGTACGAGGCCCTCGACAACCTCCGGATGCTTGACGGCAATGTTCAGCAGGTAACGGCCTCCCATCGAGTAGCCAATCCACACTCCTTGTGTTGATAACTCAGCGAGTGCGGTGGCTCCGTCATGAAGGGGGAGAGGTAGTCCTGTTCCGGTTCCGTGGCCGGGCATATCTGGTACCCAAAACTCAGCCGCTGGAAAGCGTTGTCGAAGGGCAGAAATCGGTTCAGCCCAGCTTGTCGACGTCTGCGTAAACCCGTGCAGGAGGTTGAACTGCATGAGGCTCAACTAGCTGTCCTGCATGCGTTCGGCGAGTCTCCGGAGCACGCGTTCAAATGTTTCGGCTTCTTGGGCGCCCGGAATCGACCACTGTCCCTCCACGACATAGGTCGGCACTGCGGTGATACCGAGTTGTGAGGCTCCTGCGAGTTCGCCTTGTACCTCATCTACACCTTCGTCACTCTCGAGGAACTGAATGACCTCATCACGATGTGCTCCGAGTGTCTCCATCAATGTTGCGAGTTCATCAGGTTCACCGATGTTCTTTCCGTTCGTGAAGTACGAGGCGAGAAGTAATTCTTTGACGTCGGACTGTGCAATGGGAGAGTCAGGTTGACCCGCACGCCAGATCAGGCGGTGAGCCAGCAGGGTGTTTGCACGTTGAGCGTCATCCATTCGAAATTCAAGCCCTGCGTCGGCTGCAACCGAACTGACATGAGAGATGATTCGGTCGGCTTGTTCTGGGCCGCCAAATTTTCGTTCGTACACGCCGCGAACTGGCTCGGTCTTTCCGGGTGAAGCGGTGGGGTCAAGTTGATAGGCGCGGTACGTGACATTCACCGCTATTTCGTCCCCCAAATTGGCGAGGGCAGACTCGAATTTTCGTTTGCCGATGTAGCACCACGGGCACACAACATCTGACCAAATGTCGATGTTGATCGTTGCCGGTTCAGAACTTGTCATATCACGACGATACGTCGTTGGCGAGAAGGCCGTATCGTCGTGGCTGTGTCGGCGTCGGCAACCTTTTCTGCAACTCTGTTTGACGAGTGGGTCTCACTTGGGCTCACCGATGTCGTGATCGCGCCAGGATCACGCAGCACCCCGGTTGCGGTCGCCGCAACGCGAGATGATCGGCTTCGCACGCATGTGGTGATTGATGAGCGAGTGGCTGCGTTTGTCGCCCTTGGTTTAGGGCTAAGTGGAACCCCGGCTGCTCTGATCTGTACGAGTGGGACTGCTGCTGCAAATTTCATGCCAGCGGTAGTGGAGGCAGGGCTATCAGCGGTACCAATGCTCGTGTGTACAGCTGACCGGCCTCCTGAATTGCGCGGAGTCGGTGCTCCTCAAACGATCGACCAGATAGGAATTTACGGAACCGCCGTCCGGCTATCAATTGACGCGCCGGTGCCAGACGATTCGGACCCGAGCGACTGGAGACCTCTCGCTCGCGAATTGTTCCATGCGTCGCATGACGGCCCGGTGCATGTCAATCTTCCATTCCGTGAGCCGTTGCTTGGAGAAGTTGCCGCCCTTCCGCCACCGCTTCCAAACGAATCCGCCAGCCCGAACACATCTGCGCCTGTGCATCTTCCTGCGGAGGTGATGGTTGACCGCGGTGTCATCATCGCTGGAGGGGCATCGGGGGTTGACGCATTCACCATCTCGCGCATCGCTGAGGCACTTGGGTGGCCGATTCTGGCGGATCCACTATCGGGGGTACGTTCAGATGTTAGGGCCGTCGCCAACTTTGACGTCATTCTTCGTCACGATGAGTTTGCAAAGAGTCACGCTCCGCAGGCCGTGCTGCGATTCGGTCGGCCTCCGGCATCGAAGGTGCTGTCGACGTGGGTAAAGAGCAGTGGGGCACCTGTCATTCAAGTTGGAGGACCGGGACATATTGACCCAGATCACAATGTGGCGGTCCATTGCGCAGTCACCGATGTAGAGGCGGCTATTGCAGATGGCTTCTCTGGGGCGACTGGATCTCGATGGGCGGAATCGTGGCGCGCCTCGTGGGTTGAGGTTGATGCGATTGCAGAACGAACGCTGAGCGAGTTATTGCTTGCCCCAGAGCTATCTGAGCCAACCGTTGCCCGAGTCGTTGCTGACAATGCTCCGAGTAATGCCCGTGTGGTGGTGTCCTCTTCAATGCCTGTACGTGATCTTGAATGGTTTGGTGGTCGACGTGCAGTTGCTCATTCGAACCGTGGTGCAAATGGAATTGATGGCGTGCTGTCAACTGCTCTTGGCCTAGCACTTCGTGGAGGGCCTGTGATCGCCGTCATCGGCGACATTGCGTTTTGTCACGACAGCAATGCGCTCTGGGGTATCAATTCTCATGCTGTTGACCTACGAATCATCGTGATCGACAACGATGGTGGCGGCATATTCTCGTTTCTTCCGCAGGCCTCAACGTTGCCATCGGCAGAGTTCGAGCGCCTGTTTGGTACCCCGCATAACACTGATCTTTGTGCTCTCGCTGGTGCGCATGGTGTCGAATCATTGACTGTTCAGAGCAGGGATCAGCTCGTGAGAGAGATGTCAACTCCGGGTCCGCGGGTAATGAGGGTTCCGAGTAATCGCAGACGAAATGTTGCGGTGCATGAGTTGCTCGTGGAAGAGGTTCGTAAAGCAATCGGCTGACGTAGGCGGCTGCAGTGCTTAAGGCCGGATGATCGCTCCGAGCATCGCCTGCAACTTCGCCTGAGTTTCAGCGAGTTCTGATTCAGGATCGCTATCGGCAACGATGCCGCCTCCGGCGACAAGTCGAGCTTCACGTCGGTCCTGAGAGAATTCTGCACAACGTAGAGAAACAGCCCACTCGCCATCTCCGGCCGCGTTCACCCATCCGACGGCACCCCCATATCGACCGCGAGTGAAGCCCTCAGAGTTCACGATCATGTCGATCGCTGCATCCCGCGGGTGGCCCCCGACTGCAGGAGTTGGTTGAAGCTCTCGAACCAGCTCGACCACCGATGGGTGCGGATCGCTGAGATGGCCTTCTGCGAGAGAGCCAAGGTGTTGCACGTTCGCGACTTTGATCACCGACGGCTCCGGAGTCCAATCGAGGTAACTACAAAATGGCAATAACGAGTCGCGCACCATCTCAATCGCTGCGTGGTGCTCGATCTGGTTTTTCTCGCTTGCAAGGAGTTCTGCGGCAAGTTGTGCATCGATAGCGTCATTTCCGGTTGTGCGGGTTGTGCCTGCGAGCGGATGTGACCGAACGATTGCACCATTCACACTGACAAGTAGCTCGGGCGACGCTCCGATGAAACCGTCGATCGAGAATCGATACGTTGAGCCAAAGGTGGCATCGAGGCGCCGAAGCACGGCGTGAATGCTCATTGGTTCTCGCGCTTTCACCATCACAGGCCGAGCAATCACTGCCTTGTGGAGGCCGCCCGCTCGAACGGCGTCTCGAGCCCCCTCTACCGCCTTGAGGTATGTCGAGATGGATATCGGCGAGTCAACTTGATAGCTGTTCGCAACTGGATGAGGCGCGGGGTGCACCACGACGGATTCCAATGTTTCGTCAATCGCTGACTTATCTGCGCACACGATTGCGAATCGTTCACCCGCACCGTTGTCAATGATCGTTACCTGAGGAATCGTCAACGTTGCAGAAGCTTGTGGAAGAAAATCAACACATCCGATTGCAATGGGCTGCAGTGCATCTTCTGAACTTGACTCGTTACGGCATTCAATGCTGCTGAGCTCAGTGACTGCGCGATCAGCGTCCACTACTGCTGCGCAACCAATACCAACGAGTCCACCGGTAGCGCTTCGAAATAGCAGTCCGGTATCGCCGGCAATGTCAACGAGAGCCGCAGAAGCGAGGGGCGTGTCGTCGAGGTTGCGGGTAACAGCGATCACAATGGGTTTCTTGTTCCGGTGAGCAGTTGGGTGAGTCCGCCCGTGAGTTCGTCGTGTCGAGCGTCGGAGAACCCAGCACGTTGGAGTGCCGCAACCATTTCACTAGGGGAGGGAAGGTACGCGACGCTTCTCGGGAGGTACTGGTAGGCGCCCCGATCTGAGAGCAGCCCACCAATGAATGGAACCATTTTCCCGAAATAGATCGAATTGCCCCAGCGAATCAGTGGGTTGCTCGGCACACCAACATCAAGCAGTGCGATGCGTCCTCCGGGGCGAACTACTCGGGCGAGTTCAACGAAGAACTCTTCAAGATTCGTGAGGTTACGTAGTGCAAACCCACAGGTCACGCCGTCGACCGAGTGTGAGGACGTCGGAAGACGAAGAATGTCGGTTTGTACCCGCGGTGAGCCCGACCGGTCGGCCGCAAGCATCCCGAAACTGAGGTCCATCGAAATTGGTCGCAGATTCGCGTTTGCAAGATCAATACATAGATCACCGGTTCCTGACGCCAGATCGAGCACTACTGAGCCGGGTGGCAGACGCAGATCACGAACCGCACGTTTACGCCACCGAGTGTCAAGGCGGAAGGTCATGATGCGGTTCACCATGTCGTATCGAGGAGCGATCGTGTCGAACATTTCTCGAATTGCCGCACGCTTAGCGTCACCTTGCGGCAACGTTTCACTGTCCCATGGCTTGGCGTTCGACGTCGTCTCGAGGGGTTTGTTCTCGGTCACAGTTTGCAGGCTACGACGACCCGGCTCGCACCGCTTACTTGAGTGAGGCCAGACTCAACTCATGATTGATTTCAGTTTTCCGCCTGATGTGGACGACGTCCGCCTTCGAGTCCGTGAATTTATGGATACCCGTGTCCGACCGGAATGGGAAAACGTCGACCAATCTGAACGCCGGCAGGTCGTCGAGTGCATTGTGCGGTTGCGGGCAGAGGCGAAAGACGACTGGAAGTTGTGGCTACCGCATATGCCGCCGGAGTGGGGAGGAATGGGACTTGGGCCTACCGCAATGGCTGCGGTCTCAGCTGAGGCCGCAAAGGTGCCGATCGGGCCTTTTGTTCTCAATGCGCAGGCTCCGGATGAGGGAAATCAGCACACGTTGCTGCACTGGGGCACAGATGCGCAGAAAGAGAACTATCTGAAACCACTCTGTGAGGGAACAGCGCGTTCATGTTTTGCAATGACAGAGCCTGAAGTTGCTGGCTCAGATCCAACGCTAATTCAGACAACCGCCTACCAAGACGGGGATGAATGGGTCATCAACGGTCACAAGTGGTTTATCTCGGGGGCACGAGGTGCAAAGTTCGCGTTGCTGGTTGCTCGAACGGAGGAAGATCCAGAAATTCCTCAAGCAGCAAACAGCTGCTTCATTGTCGACCTGCCGTCAGAGGGGTGGGAGATTGTTAGAGACGTGCACACGATGTCGGGTGGGCACAACCATTGCGAGATTCGTATTACTGATCTGCGGGTTCCTGCAGCCAACATGCTCGGTGGGAGAGGGCAAGGTCACCTCCTTGGCCAATACCGGTTAGGTCCGGCTCGGCTAGCACATTGCATGCGTTGGATCGGGCAAGCCGAAACAGCCCTCGACTTGATGGTGAGCCGCTCAATGGAGCGGTATTCGCACGGATCGCTTCTGGCTGAGAAACAAGGAATTCAGTGGCTGATAGCGGATTCAGCGATGGAGTTGTACCAATGCAAATTGATGGTGCTTCACGCTGCCTATCAGATTGAGCAGAAGATGGATTTCACAGCCGTGGTATCGATGGCAAAACATTTCGTCGCTAACAGCTTGTGGCGCATTATTGACCGAGCAATCCAAGTCCACGGAGCACTCGGGTACTCGACGGACACGCCGCTTGCCAACATGTTGCAACAGGCGCGCTGGGCACGTTTTGCTGATGGTGCTGATGAGATTCACCAGATGAGAATTGCTCAGCGCACAATCGCTGCCTTCAACGACTCCGGCACAACAAAGGCAGCAACAGGCAATCTTCCCTTGTGAGGTAGCGAAGTTGTTATACCTGCGAGCTAGCAACCGCTCGCGCCCAGCCATAGTTGGCCTTGCCAGCAGGGGAGCGCCGAATGTCATCGACCACAACAACTGCTTTCGGGTGTTTGTAGCGAGCCAGATGTCGCATTGAGGCGGTGAGTTCATCAATCGTTGGAGTTGGAAGACCGCTTGCGCTCAGCGAAATGACGGCGGTCACTTCGCTGCCCCATACTTCGCTTGGCCGACCAACAACAATGCAGTCGCGTACGGAGCGGTGCCGAAGTACAGCCTCTTCAACTTCTTCTGCAAACACTTTTTCTCCGCCGGTGTTAATACACACTGCTTCTCGGCCGAGCGCCTCGATGGATCCGTCAGCGAGATGGCGAGCATGATCGCCCGGAGCCGAGTATCGAACTCCATTAATAAAGTGAAAAACCTGTGAGGTTTTGAGTTCATCATTCAGGTAGCCAAGTGGTAGCCGGCCAGTTGTTCCGAGCCAGCCAACTGTCGGATCTCCAGGCTGGAGGATGCTGTCGAATTGTTCACTCAGCACGACGGTTCGGTCTGGCTTGGGACGGAACGTCCCCGAGGTTGCTGACCCATGAGATGAAACGACTGACATCTGTCCACCTGTTTCAGATGACCCAAATCCATCGACGACGATCACGGTTGGAAGATGGTTGAGAAGTTGAGTTTTGGTGGCACTGATGAGCGGTGCCCCGCCCGTAAGGATGACATTAAGGCTTTGGGCATCAACCTGTGCTGAATCGAGCACCTCGAGAAGTGGTCGTGCAAACGACTCACCGACGATTCCGAGCAGCGTGACCTGGTGACGTTCAACCGCGGACCAGGCATGTCGGGCATCGAAATGTTCTGGGTGATCGGGAATAACGACCGACCCGCCCGCAAGCAGCGTTCTCATCGCCATCCACTGACCGGCACCGTGCATGAGCGGAGCGCAAGGCAGCGTGATCAGTTCTGGACGCATCGTGTCAACGAAGTCCTGAACTGTTTGAGGTTGGCGGGCGGCATCGAAACACTCGATCACTGCATCAGCGTTTCGCCACATCACTGCCCGAGGTCGTCCTGTTGTTCCCCCTGTGAGCACAAGGTACAAATCGTCCGCGCTCGCGCGGGGCGGAACGTCGCAAGGTTGGTGTGTTGCAATGAGGTTGTCATAGGCGACTGCATCTGGAAGCGCCGCCGGAAGTGACCCGGTGACCTCGATCACGACATTGATATTTGGGAGTCGAGGCAGGGCTCTTGCAACAACGTCTGCGTACTCGGTATGAACCGCGAGCGCGGTTGCCTGCGTATAACTAAGGATGTCGACTAATTCATCTGCTGTGTAGCGGTGATTGACATTGATTGGAGAAACGCGACTTGCGAACGCGGCACACATCAACTCAAGACACTCGACTGAGTTGTGCATCAGCAAGGCAAGATGGTCTTGGCCCGATTCGTGGTCGGCGAGGTCACCTCGTTCGCGATGGCAACCCAGCCCGAGAGCGGTGAGACCAGCGCTGGCTCGTTCAACGCGATCGATGAACTGCTGCCAAGTGCGAACATCGTGGCCTGGCCCGCGTACGCAGGCTGCTTCCCCGCGAGCGTCTGCCACTGCCCGGATGATGTCGATGATGGCGACATCACCGCTGTCGTGCACGTTGGCGGTTGTCATGAATTGGTCGCCGTCAATGCGGCATCCGGTTACTCGTAAGAGCGGAAGACAACCTCGGCGACACAACTTGGCTTATCGGAGCCTTCACATTCGAATGTGAATTCCATTGTGCTTTGAATGCCGCCAGCAATGTCAGTCACGTCGACCAACTTGACTCCAAGACGGACGTTCGAACCGACTTTTACAGGTGACATGAAACGCACCTTGTTTGTGCCGTAGTTCACGCCCATTGAATAGCCGCCGATGGAGACCACCTGTGGGTACAGAGTTGGTCCGAGAGAAAGAGTGAGGTAGCCGTGGGCGATTGGGGCGCCAAAAGGCCCTGCAGTTGCTCGCTCAACGTCGACGTGGATCCACTGATGGTCACCTGTCGCATCGGCGAATTGGTTCACTTGTTCTTGCGAGATTGAGACGTACGGGCTGTAACCGAGGTGTTCCCCGATCAGTCCTTTGAGTTCGTCTCCTCCATTGATGATTCGTGGGCTCATGACGCCAGCATGTCAGAGCATGCACCGATTTAACGAAGCAGCGGTGTTGACTAGAGGGGTGGCACAAACGACTGGGGACAACAAGGGTTACCGCTCTGGACTGGTAGGTCTCCTTGGTCGTCCAAATGTCGGTAAGAGTTCGTTGGTGAATGCAATGTGCGGTCACAAGGTCTCGATCGTCTCCGATAAACCGCAGACGACAAGGCATCGAGTGATGGGTGTGCTCACGCGGCCCGACAGCCAACTTGTATTCGTTGACACACCTGGGCTGCACAAGCCGGTTTCAGCCTTAGGTGAGCGTGTCAACTCAACTGCGTTAGAGAGTGCGTCAGATGTTGATCTCCAGTGCCTTGTGCTCGATGCCACCAAGCCGTTCGGTTCTGGTGATCAGTGGGTTGCCGGTCGGCTTCGTCGTGAGCAGCTTGTCGTGGTGGTGAACAAAGTTGATATCGCAACCCGTGACCAGGTGATCGCGATGCTTGGAGCATCATCAGGATTAGATGCCTCTGCGTATTTCCCGGTTTCGGCAAAAAGTGGAGAAGGTCTTGATGCTCTCGTTGAGTATCTCCTCGACCAGCTGCCCGAGGGTCCGCAGTGGTTCCCTGCCGATGAGCGCAATGACATGAGCGAAGAGGTGTGGGTCGCAGAGTTAGTCCGAGAGCAGTTGCTTGCGGTGATGCGAGATGAACTTCCATATTCAATTGCCACCCGAGTCACTGAGTGGGAGTGGCCCAGAATTCGTTGCGACATCATCGTTGAGCGTGAGAGCCAGAAAGGGATGGTCATTGGCAAGGGTGGTGCCATTCTTCGTGAAGTTGGCAGCCGGGCGCGTGCACAGCTACCCGAGGGTGCGTTTCTCGAACTGAAGGTCAAAGTTGACAAAGACTGGCAACGGCGGCCTGATCGAGTCGAACGACTGGGGTACTAGGCGCTGCGTCAGGTAATCGTCAGGAACTCGGCGTTGTTGTCGACGTAGTCGTCGTAGACGTACCCGTTGTTGCAGGGATCGTTGTTGAGCTGGTTGACGAAGGAGGAGTTGCAGGCGCTGTCGTGTTGGTTGATGGCGGTTCAGTTGTTGTGGTTGTTGTTGTGGGCGGGGCATCCACGCCAACGAGTAGTTGTGCGAAGTCGGCCCATGCAACCGGTTCGCCTGGCTCGTTGTTTGCATTGAGCAGTGGCACATAGACGCTGATCGGTTGGCCTCCGACAAGAAATTCGACCTGTCCGATGCCACCCTCTTCAGATGTAAAGAGCGTCAGCGTGAGAACGATCTGAGCGATCGCCCGGCGTTGCTGAGCACTTCCCAGTTGGTTAATTGCTGTGCGTGACAGGTTCACTGTTGCAAGACCGCGGTCGACCTGGACATTCAGAACAAGTCGTTCGGATACCTCGGTTTGTAGCTCTGGTTCAGCATCTCGAGGTGGTTGTGTGAGCTGGTCGATGACATCTCGGTTCGAAACCGGTGTGGGGAGGTCGATGCTGATTGATTCAAGCTCTCGACTCAGACGGCGAACGAAGACGACTTCAACCGCTCGTTGATTGACCGCGATAGTTGTTGTTGGAATGTTTGGCTCGGAGTTGGCGTCTGGCACCGAGGTTGTCGACGTGCTTGTTTGCGCAAGACCATAAGGGACATCGTCGAAGAGCACAGCCTCAGAATCGGTTTGGAGTCCGCAGGCCGAAAAGCTGAGGATCACGGCAAGTATTCCTACAAGTTGTTTTTTCTGGTTCACGAGGTCACCGTCGGCATGTCGTGGTTAACGAGTGTGGGTTCGCTCTTTGGCAGCACGACGACAAAGCGGGCGCCTCCTGAGGGCGCGTCGTCAACGTATGCCCACCCGCCGAGCGCCGATGAATGTTCGGCAACGAGTGCAAGCCCAAGTCCTGTTCCTTCGCGGTGGCGGGCTGCTCCTCCGCGGGTGAAGCGCTCAAAAATTCTTCCGCGATCATTTGGGTCGACACCTGAACCTGCATCATCCACTGTGATGACAACGTCGCCCACCCGTTGCGTATCGATGGTGACTTCGGTGGCGCCTCCGGCGTGAACGTGCGCATTTTCAATCAGGTTCGACAGAATTCGTTCGAACCGAACACGATCTGTCACGGCAATGAAAGGTGTTTCTGGCTTTACGGTGAGTTGAACGTCAGGAGTCGACGAGCGCGCAATGATGCGGCGGGAGAGATCACCGATGTCGACCTCTTCTAAATGACCATCAACCGCTCCGGCCTCCAGCCGGGAAAGTTCGAGCAAATCAATGACCATGGCATCGAACCTGCGCACCTGCGCAAGGAGGAGGTCGAGTGCTTGTTGTGAACGTTCTGAAAGCTCATCGCGGCGAGTAGCGAGCACCTCGGCCGCAGCTGTCATGGCCGTAATGGGGGAGCGGAGTTCGTGACTGACCTCTGATGCAAAACGTTCTTCGCGTTCGATGCGCGATTGCACTGCATCGGCCATGTTGTTGAACGCTGTCACAAGGCGACTGAGTTCCGGGTCATCGGTGGGTTCAAGGCGAGCATCAAGCGAACCACTGGCAATTGTGCTGGCGGTGGTTGTTACTCGGGTGAGTGGACGCAGGAGTCCGCGGCTCGTACTGAAGCCGAAGAACACTGCAAGTAGAGCAGCGAGGCCTGAGCCGATAAGGAGTGCGGTGACGAGAAGCGCAAGGGTTCGTTCAGTGCTACTGAGCGGAAAGGCCTCAAAATACCCTGAGTCACTGGCTTCGATATGAACACCGATTCCGATGTAGTTCTCGCCTTCGTATTCAAATCGCTGTTGCCCAGAATTACCGTTCTCAACAGCAGCTCGAAGCGATTCAGGGAATGCTGTGGCAGGGAATTGCAGGAGAAAGGTGAGCGATGGGCGGGTGAGTACCGCAAACCCTCCGGGTTCGATATCGAGCCCCTGGAAGGTCTCTGCGATGGTTCCACGTTCGAACGCATCACGCAGCTCCAATGCATGGTCGAATGTAGTCGCTCGGGAACCTGCAATACGTTGGTCAACAAGCGACTGACGAGCAACCGAGTATGTGGCAGTAGTCAACCCAAGCCCTGAAAGCAGCCCGATGATTCCGAAGAATGCGGCCACCCGAGTTGCAAGGCGGGGAGAACGCAACCGAATCATGTCGACAGACTAGGCGAGACCGTTGCTCCGCTGCCGGTGGGACACCAGGGGGAGGTCGGTCCCCCACCGGTGCAGCGTGAACAACAAAGAGTGTGACCGCCGCATATTGCGAACTCTTGCGAGATTTGTGCGATTTGTGTAACAAAACAGGCGTAGTGGGGCCTGCGGATGGGGCGCCGCAGTGGAGCGTCACTAGCCAAGGTGGCGAAGGTGGCACACTGAGTGGGTGCACAAAGTGCTGTTTATCGAAGATGATGACGCTATTCGCCTTGCGTTACGTATGGCCTTGGAGGACGAAGGTTATGAGGTGGTGGAAGCCCATGATGGCGCAAGCGGACTTGTGCAGTTTGGGCAACATCGGCCCGATGCGGTGTTGCTAGACCTTCGACTTCCTGACCTCTCTGGGTTTGAGGTGTGCAAGGCGATTCGTGCAACCTCGACTGTGCCAATCGTCATGGTGACCGCCCAAACTGAGGCTGCTGACATGGTGGCAGGCCTCGAAGCGGGTGCTGATGATTACATCACGAAGCCGGTCGTTCCAAAGGTGCTGTCGGCGCGAATAGCGGCGGTGTTGCGGCGTGTGAGTTATTCGTCGCCAGTTGATGAAGCTCATGCTGAGGTTCTTCATTTTGGCGACATTGAGTTGCGACGCGAGCAAGGTGTTGTGCTCAAAGGCGGGGTTGAACTTTCATTGACCCGGACTGAGTTTCGGATGCTGTGCGAATTTGCTGCGCATGCAGATGCGGTGCTGAGTCGCGACCAATTACTTGAGCACGTGTGGGGTTACGAATATCTCGGCGACTCGCGGCTCGTCGATGCCCACGTTCGACGGTTACGGCTCAAGGTTGAAGACACTCCGGACGATCCGCAGCGGATCGTCACCGTACGTGGGTTGGGCTACCGACTGATTTCTCAGTAATTACTGGGCTGCTGGGTTCCAAGAAGGCAGTCGTTTCTCGATAAATGCGGCCATGCCCTCGGCGGCGTCGGGTCCAGAGAAAAATTCTTCACTGAGTGAGCGCATCTCGCTGAATCCGGTGTTGCGGTCAAGAGTGGGAACCCGGTGCAGCATTGCTTTTGTTGCTGCCACCGCCCGAGGAGCGCCCGCCAGAATTCCGTTGATGAGGTCATTGATCGTGGCTGACACATCGTTGGTGACGTGGGTGATGAGACCCATCTCTCTTGCGTCGTTAGCTGAGAACACCTCGCCGGTGAGCATGGCTGCCGCGATTTTCCCCGGCGGCACCCGACGGAGAATCGGTACCGAGATAATTGCCGCGGCAACACCGATTCGAACTTCGGTGAGAGCGAATGTGACTGACTCATCAACAACAACTAGGTCGCAAGCCGCCATTAGACCGAGTCCACCGGCCCGAACAGCGCCATTGACCGCCGCAATGGTTGGCCGAGGCGTATCCATGAGCCGCTCGAGAGCGGAGACCATTGGGCCAGAATCTGGGGGTCCCGATGAACGTTCTTTCAGGTCGGCTCCTGCGCAAAACGCTGGCCCCTCGTGCCGAAGAATGATCGCCCGGGCATCTTGTTGTTCTGCCTCATCAAGTGCCAGGTGGAGTTCAGCCAGCAACTGCCGTGACAGCGCGTTGCGGTTGTGTTGAGAGTCAAGGGTGATTGTTGAGATCCCATTGGACGACTCATGTCGGACGATCTGGGCTTCGGTCATGACGTCGACGGTAGCCGTCTGCGCCTATTCGTGAGCGATTGAACGCAGGAGCGATTCTGCCTCTGAGCGGTCTCGTGTGCGCCGCATTGGTGGAAGTGCGGAAATGATGTCCCATCGGTATCGAGCTGTTCCGAGTCGTCGATCCATGACGGCAACGACGCCCCGATCCTGATCGGTTCTGATCAGCCGACCGCTCGCCTGGGCAAGCATTGTGGCCGCACGCGGGAGGTCGATTTCCATGAATGCACGTTGCCCAATAAGTTCTCGACGCGCCCCTAAGAGGGGGTCGTCTGGTCGCGGAAATGGAATTCTGTCGATGACGACAAGCGAGAGGGCTCTTCCCGGAACATCAACTCCTTGGAAGAGCCCTGCGGTTGCAAAGAGGCAGCTGTCTTCATCGGTCGCGAATTCATGGATGAGGGCGGGTTTTGGCAGGTCACGTTGTGTGAGGATTTTGAAGGGGAGACGTTCGCGCATCGCTTCAGCGGCTTCATCCATTGCGGACCAGCTGGTGAAGAGAGCGAGTGTCTTACCTTGTGCTGCTGAAATGAGTTGCTCGAGGTCGTCGTGCATCGCGCTGCGAAACGACGGATCATTCGGTTGGGGCAGATGCATTGCGCAGTACAGCAACGAATTTGATTCGTAGTCGAACGGGCTGCCCACGTCAATGAATTCGGCGCCCTCAAGGCCGATTCGCTCTGCAAGATTCATCGGGACCGTCGCGCTGGTGAGAATTGCGGTCCGTTGAGACCAGACACCGTCGGCAAGTGTCGGACCAACGTCGAGGGGAGCGAGTTCGAGTCGTCTGGAACCGGGAGCGCCTGACACGAAGATGACATCGTCAGTAGATGGGCTGAGGAAGCGGTCAAGGGTGTCGATCGTTCGGGTAAGTGTCACTTGTGCCCGGAGACGGCGTTGCTGAGCGTCAAGGTCATCGATCGAAAGTTCGGTGACGAGCGTGAGGGCACGGTTCTGGGAGGTGCGGACGCTTGTGAGGAGTTCGGTTATTGCGGCCGGGAGCGGAGGCAGGATGCGTTCACCTGAATACGGCTCGAGGAGCGCCGTGAGGTCATCTGCTTGAGCGCTGAGTTCGACATCGAGATCGGGATCCACAACGATTCGTCGAACGGTTGTTGCCACCCGTGCAAGCCGGCCGGCGCTGAGTTCAACTCCAACTGTGTCACTCATGACGTCTTCGAGGACATGGGCTTCGTCGAAGATGACGACGTCGTGGTCGCCAAGAATTGCGCCGTCAGCGGCGATGTTGAGGCCATACAAGTGGGCATTGACGACAACGACATCGGCTGCCGCTGCGTTGTGGCGGGCGATCTCCGCAAAGCAGGATTCGCCTTGAGGGCATTGGTTCGCTCCAGGGCACTCATCAGAAGAGACGGTGACCGCTTTGATGGTGCTTTCGCTCGGTGACCAGTCAAGTTCGGTGAGATCGCCACTCACGGTGGTGTCAGCCCATGCGGCAAGACGCTCGACCTCGCGGCGACCGTCATCATCGATTCCTTCAAGGGAGAGTTGGACGCGATCGGCCGATGGGAGCCCGCCAATTTCTGCTACTCGCTGGCGGCAGAGGTAGTTCGATCTGCCTTTCAGTACCGACCACGAAAATGAATGGTCGGTGGCGGTGGCGAGTTGGAGTTCGAGGAATGGAAGGTCCTTATGGGCGAGCTGGTCCTGTAGTGCCTTTGTTGCGGTGACGACAACAGTCGATGCTCCAGATGTCACACAAGGAATCAGGTAGGCAAGGGTTTTCCCGGTTCCGGTTCCGGCTCTGATGACTGCGGGTTTCCCCCGTCGAATACTGGTAGCGACATGTGACGCCATCTCGCGTTGGCCTTGCCGATGTTCCGCGTTTGGTATTGCGGCGGTCACAGCATCGAGGGCCGCGAGGACGTCGTCGTGAGCAGTCACGCTGTTGTGACCAGCGACAGTGCTGTGTCGAGCTCGTTCGCGCTGAGGTCGGGCCATTGGGTATCGGTGAAGTGAATAGCGCTGCCGGCTGCTTGCCACAAGAGAAAGTTCGAAACCCGGATTTCACCGCTGGTGCGAATCATGACGTCAACTGGAGGTAGTTCAGGATCGTGAAGGCGCTGAGTGACTGAGGTGATGTCAATGTCGGCGCCATCTCGTCGGGTAGAACGAACGGCATCCATCATTTCGAATCGGCTGCCATAGTCGAATGCAACGGTGAGGACGAGGCCGGTGTTGTTGGCGGTGTCAGCGATGGCCTTCTTGATTGCTCGCTGTACAAACCGCGGGGTTCGTGACTCGGCGCTGTCAAATGGTCGGCCGATCCACCTGATTCGAACGTTGTTGTCGTTCAGTTCTTCGACGCGACCAAAGAGCCGTTCATGCAGACCGAGAATGTGCCGAACTTCTGCTCGAGGTCGGACCCAGTTCTCAGTTGAGAAACCAAAGACGGTAAGCCACCCGATGTCGCGTTGTACCGACGCCCGAACAATTGCTGCAAGGTTTTCTTCTCCAGCCGTGTGGCCTGCGGTTCGAGGTAGATCTCGAGACTCTGCCCAGCGCCCGTTGCCGTCCATGATGCATGCAACGTGGTGCCGTCCATTGGGGAGGGTGTGGAGTTCAGGGTTCATGGTGCACCAGTGACGATACTGCCCCGGTTTGTGTCCGTTAGGGAGGGGTCAAGAGTGAAACAATGTCGGCATGGGTTCGTTTGGCGATGGCAATGACGCTCAGGTTTCGGCAGAGTCGCTTGGGCTTCGTCATGTCTTGATTGTTGGAGGGTCAACCAGGCAGTGGGTTGATCGTCAGCGCGATCAATGGCTCGAATCTGCGCGTGAGCTTTCAGCAGCAGCCAGCGCCTACGGGGTGAGATGGTTGACACTTCGTCCGTACGGAGCTCTTAGTGAGCCTGCGGTCGAGGTTGATGTCGAACACGTCGTACAACTCGAGTCCTGTGGCGTTGTGATTGACCCAACTTCAGATGGACGCCAGCGTCTTGTTGATGCCTTTCGTGCGATCGGGGAGGGACCGATCAATGAGGCATCGGTTGCAGGCTCGCTGTATGAACCTGCGGATGGAGAGCCGGATCTGGTGGTGATTTGCGGCGCGAGCGATCGGTTGCCGCCGTCGCTGGTGTGGGAGTTGGCGTATGCCGAGTTGGTGTTCACTGAAACGAATTGGGAGAACTTTGTCGCACAAGACCTCGTGGCGGCGGTCGCACAGTTTGGTCGACGTCGACGACGGTTCGGGGGACTAGACGCATGAGTTCAACTGCAGTCGCCAATGGTGAGCTGTATAGAGATCGAGGGGTTGTTCTCCGAACCTACAAACTGCGTGAGTCAGATCGAATTGTGGTGTTGCTGACGCAACGTTTCGGCAAGGTCCGTGCCGTGGCGAAAGGTGTGCGGCGAACCAACTCAAAATTCGGGTCTCGTTTAGAGCCGATGAGTCATGTCGAGGTGTTGCTTCGAAAAGGCCGTGACCTCGATCTCGTGAGTCAGGCGGAGTCGATCGATGCGTTAACGCCGATGCTGTCATCGCTTGATCGAGCAGCCCAGGGAATGGCAGTTGTTGAAGCTGCAGACCAGTTGTCGCTTGAGGGCGAACCTGACGAGCGGCTGTACACGATGCTTGTCGGCGTGTTGCGGACGATTGCTGAGTCGCCGTCGCCATTAAATGTCGCTGCATTTTTCTGGAAGGTGCTCGCAATGTCCGGTCTGTCGCCGGTGCTCGATGAATGTGTTCGATGCGGAGAAGCTGAAGAGGGCGAGACCGAGCTCGTTGCCTTCGATCTCAATGAGGGTGGGGCTCTCTGTCGCCGTTGTCGATCAGGTGCGTCGATTTCTCCAGTCGCTCTGCAGATCATGCGCGACATCCTTGGTGGACGCCTTCGGCAAGCATTAGCGCTTGAGGAATCGCCTGCGACCAGCGAGGTGACGGCGCTTGCAACACGAGCGTTGGAGCATCACATTGAACGGCGGTTGCGCACGGTGGGGGTCTTTGAGCGGCATTGAGCCGTTGCGGGTCGATGTCCGTAACCTGTAAGTCATGCCCGCAACGGATCTCGATCAAATCGTCAACCTGTGTAAGCGACGTGGGTTCGTGTACCCATCGGCCGAGATTTATGGCGGCTTCCGCTCGACGTACGACTACGGTCCCCTCGGTTCGTTGCTGCTGCGCAATGTGAAAGATGCCTGGGTTCGTGCAATGGTGCAGCAGCGTGACGATGTGGTGTTGATTGACGCCGCCATTCTTGGGCCGCCCCAGGTGTGGCAGGCATCAGGGCACCTCGCCAACTTCTCAGACCCTCTGGTTGATTGCACAGAGTGCAAAACCCGTCATCGTCAAGACAAGTTGGATGACCCCAACACGTGCCCAAACTGCGGAAAGACTGGCTCGTTCACCGAGGCCCGCCAGTTCAACTTGATGTTCAAAACGCAGGCGGGTCCGGTCGCTGACGCTGGCGCTGACGCGTACCTCCGCCCGGAGACCGCTCAGGGCATGTTCACCAACTTTGCCAACGTGTTGCAGACGAGCCGTAAGCGGCCACCATTTGGTATTGCTCAGGTCGGTAAGAGCTTCCGTAACGAGATCACTCCGCAGAACTGGATTTTCCGAACTCGCGAGTTTGAACAGATGGAACTCGAGTTCTTTGTGCCTCCATCTGAGGGTCCTTCTTGGTACGAGTACTGGTGTCAGCACCGACTTGAGTGGTACCGAGATCTGGGAATCCCAGAGTCGATGTTGCGTCTACGTGCGCACGATGACGATGAGTTGTCGCACTACTCAACGGGAACTGCCGATGTCGAGTTCATGTTCCCTTGGGGCTGGGACGAACTCGAAGGTATTGCTCAGCGCACCGATTACGACTTAACTCAGCACGCTCAGCATTCTGGCGAGCGCCTTGATTTCTTTGATCAGGCATCAAATGAGCGCTATGTGCCGTATGTGATTGAGCCTGCTGCTGGGGCGACTCGCACGATGGCAGCGTTCTTGTTGGCGGCCTACGACGAGGAGGAAGTCAACGATGAGGTGCGCACCGTGCTTCGTCTGCATCCACGTCTCGCTCCGTACAAGGTGGCGGTGTTACCGCTCTCGAAGAAGGACACGCTGACTCCGCTGGCTCAAGAGGTGCGTCGTCTCGTAAGTGATCGTTATATGACCGACTACGACGAGACACAGGCCATCGGTCGCCGATATCGCCGGCAGGACGAAATCGGCACGCCACTATGTGTGACGGTCGATTTTGATTCTTTGGACGACAATGCGGTAACCGTTCGTGATCGCGACACGATGGAGCAAACTCGTGTCCCGATCGATGGGTTGCTTGGCGAATTGTCAAGCCGTCTCGGGTTCTGACGACGTCAATGGCGACGTATCTCGACCGGATTCTCGATGCCCATCGGGCGGCCGCTGCTCGTGATGAGCGCCCGTTCGGCGAGTTATACGACGCAGCGTGCTCATCCCCAGCAATACGTGGTTTCCGAGATTCGTTAGCAACTGTTGATCCGGCGACGGACGGCATAGCGGTGATCTCAGAGGTCAAGCGTCGGTCGCCGTCGAAAGGAGACCTGTTTGCCGGTCTCGACCCTGCAGCCGTTGCTCAGCAGTATTCGGCTGGTGGGGCATCATGTCTTTCTGTCCTGACCGACGAGGAGTTTTTTGGCGGATCGGTAAGTGACTTGCAAGCAGCCCGAGGAGCATGCACGCTCCCGGTTCTGAGAAAAGACTTCACTGTTGCCGAGCGTGATGTTCTCGACGCACGCATCATGGGAGCCGATTGTGCGCTGTTGATTGCGGCTGCCCTCGATCGAAGCGAGTTGGCGAACTTTCATGCACTTGCGGTTGAGGTTGGGCTTGATGTACTTGTTGAAGTGCATGATGAAGCCGAGCTTGAGGTGGCGCTTGAGGTTGGGGCGACCCTAGTGGGTGTTAACCAGCGTGATCTGGTGACATTCAACGTTGATCATGAGCGTGCCCTACGGATGGGCGGTGTCATCCCTCGTGACGTCGTGTCGGTTGCAGAATCTGGCGTGAGGAATCGTTCTGATGCCGAGGCCCTCACCGAAGCGGGGTATCGAGCGGTGCTGGTTGGTGAGACCTTGGTGACCTCCGGCGACCCTGAGCATGCGGTGGCTTCGCTGCGTGGCCACCGATGACTAGTTTTTGATCGTATGTTCATCAAAATCTGTGGCATCACCACCGAAGATGACGCCCTGCTCGCAGTTGCGATGGGAGCCGATGCTGTTGGATTCATCTTTGCTCCGTCTGAGCGTCAGGTGACGCCTCAGAACGTGTACGACATCACCCGACGGTTGCCTCCTGAAACGATGACAGTTGGGGTATTTCGAAATGATTTGCCTGATCGTGTGCTCTCGGTTGCAGACCGTGCCGGTGTGAAAGCGGTGCAGCTGCATGGCTCTGAAACTCCTGACCAGGTTGCCGAAATTGTTGAGCGTGGACCCGGCCACGGCATTCGGTGGGTAATAAAGGCGTTTGGAGCTGACTCTCCTCATCTGTCTCGGGCCAATCAGTTCCACACCGATGTGGTGCTGGTCGACGCCCCATCGCCAGGGAGCGGCAAGGTGTTTGACTGGCATATCACCGCAGATGTCCCAGATTCTGTCCGGCTCATTTTGGCGGGGGGTCTTAACCCCGACAATGTTGCTGATGCGGTCGCAGCTGTCGAGCCCTGGGGTGTTGATGTTTCCTCTGCTGTTGAGCTAGCTCCGGGACGCAAAGACGCCGTGAAAGTGCGAAAATTCATCAGTAATGCCCGAGCAGCTTCCCCCACCCCCTACATCGGACCGGATGACCTGCCCTACAACTGGGAGGACGAATGACAATCGCTGAGCAACGCGACGAATCGATCATGTCGGAGCCAGATCCGTCTGGCCGTTTTGGCGAGTTTGGAGGCCGGTTTGTGCCTGAAACTCTCGTGCCGGCCTGCCAAGAATTAGAGGCTGGGTTCAAAGAGGCATGGGCCGATCCGCAGTGGCGTGAAGAGCTCAATACCGCCCTTCGAGATTACGCTGGCCGTCCGTCTGGGTTGTCTGAATGTCACCGCCTTGGTGAGAAGTTGGGTCTCCGCCTTTTGTTGAAGCGTGAAGATCTCAACCACACGGGCTCGCACAAGATCAACAACGTGCTCGGCCAGGCATTTCTTGCGAAGCGCATGGGGAAGACTCGGCTTGTTGCTGAGACTGGAGCAGGCCAACACGGTGTTGCGTCTGCGACTGCGGCTGCGCTGCTCGGTATGGAGTGCAAGGTGTACATGGGGGCGGTTGATGTCGAGCGGCAGGCGCTCAATGTGTTCAGAATGCGGCTCCTAGGCGCTGAAGTCGAAGCGGTGCATTCAGGAAGTCGCACGCTGAAAGATGCGGTGAATGAGGCGATGCGTGATTGGGTGGCCACGGTTGGTGACACTCACTACTGCTTGGGTTCGGTGATGGGTCCTCATCCGTATCCATGGATGGTGCGCCAGTTCCATCGCGTGATTGGTGACGAGGCCCGTGAACAGGCGCGTGCATTGCTTGGTGACGATCCCGATGTGGTGACGGCGTGTGTTGGTGGCGGTTCAAATGCGATCGGAATTTTCTCGGGCTTCGTCGATACGAGGTCTCGTCTGGTCGGGGTTGAGCCTCGTGGCGGTGCGGCGGTGACTCGAGCGGTTCCTGGTGTGGTGCACGGTATGCGCAGCTATCTCATGCAAGACGAATACGGCCAGGTTGAAGAGGCACATTCGATTTCTGCCGGTCTTGACTACCCAGGTATCGGACCTGAGCACTCATACCTCTCTTCTATTGGTCGAGCCGAGTATCCAACGGTCACCGACGAAGAAGTGGTTGATGCGTTCCAGCTGTTGAGCCGAACCGAGGGAATCATCCCCGCGCTTGAGCCGGCTCATGCTCTCGCGTGGGTTGTTCGTGAGGCGCACACGATGCAGGGCCAGACCGTGTTGCTGAATCTGTCGGGTCGAGGTGACAAGGACGTCGGTCAGATGATGGACGTGCTGAAGGATCGCCTGTGACAGTTGACCTTGCGACTTCACTGCGGTCGTCACGAGACGCTGGTCGAAAACTGCTCGTTCCCTACATAACTGGGGGATACCCGGGATGGCAGGATGCGATTCGTGCGTGCGCTGCTAACGGAGCGGATGCAGTTGAGATCGGCATTCCATTCTCTGACCCAGTGATGGACGGTCCGGTCATTCAGCAAGCATCTCAGGCAGCGCTAGAAGGTGGCACGACTCCGCAGTCGGTCCTCGAAGAGGTTCCGTCGCTCGATGTTGGAATCCCGCTTGCGGTGATGACCTATTACAACTTGGTGCACCACGACGGCCCGATTCGATTCGCAAATCGTCTTGCAGAGGCTGGTGTGACCGGTGCGATTCTGCCGGACCTTCCCCTTGAGGAGTCAGACGATTGGGCGGAGGCTGCTGATGCGGCTGGGGTTGCGACCATCATGCTGGCTGCGCCGACGGCCCCTGACGAGCGCTTGCCTCGCATTGTTGCGCGGACTCGAGGGTTTGTGTATTCCGTCGGGTTGCTCGGGGTGACAGGGGAGCGTGACTCGCTCGCAGAGACTGCAACGGCGTTAGCTGGTCGCTTGAAGGCGGTGACTGATACTCCGGTGCTGGTCGGTGTTGGCGTCTCGAATGCTGAGCAGGCGGCGGCTGCGGTGAAGGTTGCCGATGGTGTCATTCAGGGAGCATCGATGGTGCGACGACTCATGGAGTCAGGCCCTGACGAGGTCGGTCGCTATGTCGCCGAGGTGCGTGCCGCAATTGACGCGGTGTGACAGGTAATTAGCCCGGTAATCGAAGTTGAGTTTGTTGGGTATTTGTCATGACAGTTGAGTCGCCATCTCGCAGATTGTGGCGAGCAGCCGAAACGATTCACGCCGTCACCTACTTCTCCGAAGAATCTCGCCTTGCTGCAGAACGAGTCGGGTTCAAAGGCTTCTGGATGGGGTATTTCGCCTTCAGGTCCGCTCCGCTCGGCCAGGTTGAGCCTGCCGTGGTTGAGGCATTGTTCAATAACTTCGCTGCCGAACGGTTAAGCCGTGCATTGCCCGACGCATGGTCATTCGCATCGCCATCTGATGCACTGTCAGCCCGCAGCGAGGCGGCCGAGCAGGCACTTGAACGACTTGGTGTTCAACCTCCGAGTGAACGCCTGCTCGAGGTGATGCAATCCGCTCTGATGTCGATTGCCCCTCACGGGCGACCATTGTTTGCAGCAAACCGCGTGCTTCCATCACAGGGCTCACCGCTTCAAGATTTATGGCAGTGGTGTACCACTGTTCGTGAACACCGCGGTGATAGCCACGTGGCTTCTCTTGCGGTTTTGGGTATTAACGGGCTCGAAGCGACAGTGCTGCTCGCAGTTGAGCAGGGAATTGGTCTTGAGATGTTCGAGCAATCACGAGGATGGCATCACGACCACATCGCTCGCACCGTCGATCGGCTTGTCGGCATTGGATTGCTCTCTGCGCCAGATCAGTTGAGCGACTCGGGTGCTGCTCTGCGTGCTGAAGTCGAGGAGATGACTGATCGGCAGGCCTACGCAGTGATTTCTCGGCTCTCGCAGGACTACGAGGCAGTGATTGATGTTCTTGAAGTCGCCGCTGAGAGCGTTCGTTCACAGGGCGAGATTCCATTCCCAAACCCGATGGGGCTCACCGAAGCCACCTGACGCTCGACCGGTGACGTGTGCGTTGCCGCTCAGCGAACCAAATGTGCTGACAGCCGATCGGAGTAAGGTCGCGATGTGCGCCCAGAAGATCTACTTCCACATCGCCCACCATTTCTCTTCGTCAATGAGATTGTGAAGATCACCCCAGGTGAGTCCGCGAGCGGCACCTGGAAGTTGACCGGCGACGAGTGGTTCTTCGAAGGACACTTTCCTGGTCGACCAACCCTGCCCGGTGTGCTCATGTGTGAGGCAATCGCTCAGGTAGGCGCCCTTGCTGTGCTCGCTGATGAACGTTTTGCAGGACGACTTCCGCTCTTTGGTGGTATCGACAAAGCACGGTTCCGTCGACAGGTGGTTCCAGGCGATGAACTCCTCCTCGAATGCACCATGGGACGGCTATCGAGCCGCGCTGGACGTGGCTCAGGAACTGCGTCGGTGAACGGTGAAGTTGCCTGTGAGGTCGACTTGATGTTTGTGATCGCCTAGGGCGACCACCGGCTCAGTTGGTTCCGGTTCCGATAATGATCGAACCGTTGTGACCGCCGAAGCCAAAGTTGTTTGACATCGTTGGGCCGGGCTCCCACGGCCGCGGCGAGCCGGTCACAACATCAACTGTCATCTCGCTGTCAATGTTGACGGTGTTTGCGGTCGGTGGAATCAGCGAGTGCTGCATCGACAGCAGCACCGCTGCTGCTTCGAGAGCGCCTGCCGCACCAAGTGCATGGCCGGTTACACCCTTTGTTGAGACGACTGGCACCGCGTTTGCGCCAAACACACTGCTGATCGCAGCTCCTTCAGCAGCGTCGTTGAGTGGTGTTGATGTGCCGTGTGCGTTGATCTGACGGATGTGCGCAGATTCAAGACCTGCGTCGGCAAGAGCGAGTTCCATGCAGCGAATTGCACCTGTTCCGCCAGGTGCGGGAGCTGTGATGTGGTGGGCATCAGCATTCGATGCTGCGCCGAGAATCTCGCCGATGATGTTGGCTCCACGGTCAACAGCAGCGTTCCACTCTTCGAGAACGAGTACAGCGGCGCCTTCTCCCATGACGAACCCGTCTCGATCGGCGTCGAATGGGCGTGAGGTACCAGACGACGACAGGGCCGTCATGTTGCCAAACGATGCAAGTGAGGTTGGAGTACCTGCGTACTCGGTTCCACCGGCAACGACTGCATCAGCGAGGCCCCACGCAATGAGTCGAGCGGCGTAGCCGATCGCGTGGGTGCCGGCTGCGCAAGCCGTGCAGATGGTTTCGTTCGGCCCTTTGAAGCCAAATCGCATTGATACCGATGCTCCGGGAGCATTCGCCATCATCATCGGAACAAGAAATGGGGAGACGCGTCGCTCACCTTTGTCGAGCCGAATGGCGATCTGTTCTTCGAGGGTGTGGATGCCTCCAACGCCGGTTCCGAAGATGGTTCCGATGCGGTCGTCAGTAGCGGCTGGGCGCCCTGACTGCTCTAATGCTTCAGTTGCTGCAGCGATCGCATATTGCTCGCTGCGGTCGGCGCGCCGGGCATCTTTGGGCGAGTCAAACCAGGGTGACGGGTCCCAGTCTTCGATGGACGTGAGTCGTCCAACATCGACAAGACCTGGCCCGAGTAGACCGTTCCAATATGCCTCTTTTCCGATACCGCATGGCGCGACAACGCCCAGTCCGGTAACGGCGATACGCCGACTACTTCCTTGCATCAGAGTTTGCCGGCCACCAAGTCGTATGCCTGGCCGATGGTTTCAATACCTTCGAGTTCTTCTTCAGGAACCTCGATGCCAAATTCTTCTTCGAGAGCCATGACGAGCTCGACCAAATCGAGGCTGTCAGCGTCAAGGTCGTCACCGAAGCGTGCTTCTGGTGTGACCTGGTCTTCAGAAACGGACAGCACTTCGACTGCGCACTTGCTGAAACGGGCGAACAATTCTTGGTCCACAGTTACTCCTTATTTGTTGGCGGTCGTATGACCGCTGATGATTCTAGGAAATCTTGGTCGCTTGGTGGCGGAACGTCTAGTGGCCCATGCCGAGACCACCATCAACAGGAATCACAGCCCCGGTGATGTAGGACGCATCCTGCGATGCCAAGAAGGTGACAACTCCAGCGATTTCGTCTGGTTCAGCCATTCTTGCAAGGGGAACAGCGGCGGTGATGTCAGCGAGACGGTCCTCGCCAAGAGCAGCCGTCATATCGGTGCTGACGGGGCCTGGCGCCACGACGTTGACGGTGATCGACCGTGATCCGAGTTCGCGAGCCAGTGATCGAGCAAGACCGACAAGTCCTGCTTTCGAAGCCGAGTAATTCGCTTGTCCGGCGGCCCCAAGGAGGCCGACAACAGATGACACATAGATGATGCGTCCTTTGCGAGCCCGAAGCATTTGCTGCACGGCGCGCTTGGACACACGGAACGCCGCTGTGAGGTTGGCGTCGATGACGTCCTCGAAATCGTCGACACCCATTCTCAGCAGCAGCGTGTCTCGGGTGATGCCGGCGTTCGACACAAGAATTTCAACCGGTGACCCGAATTGTTCCTCGATGGCGTTGAACGCGGCGTCAATTTCATCTGTTGAGGTCACATCACATTTCACGCCGAACAGTCCGTCGGGCGGGGGCGAACTGTTGTAGGTCACTGCAACGTTGTCGCCGAGCTCTGCAAATCGACGCGCGATCGCAAGACCAATTCCTCGTGATCCGCCGGTGACAAGTACGACTCTGCTCATTTCGTTCCTCCCCATTTGAGCACGGCACTCGCTGCAGTCATTCCGCCACCAAAGCCAACAAGCAGCACATGGTCGCCAGGAGCGACTCGGCCTGCATCGAGCGCTTCACAGAGCGCCATCGGAATTGATGCTGACGATGTGTTGCCGGTGTGGTCAATGGTGATCGCGGCGCGGTCCATGCCGACACCGAGCCGTTCGCAGGCGGCTTGAATGATGCGAATGTTGGCCTGATGCGGAACGATCAGCGCAAGATCATCGGCCGTAATACCGGCATGTGCCATTGATTTCTCCGCCGAATCCATCATGATGCGGACGGCACGACGAAAGACTTCCTTGCCTTCCATATTCACGGTGCCACCGACGTCCGCCCACAAGATTTCACTTGCGCTGCCATCTGCGTCAAGGTCCCAGCCGAGTAGTTGGCCACCGCCATCTTCGACGGCTTCGAGAACCATCGCTCCCGAACCATCTGCGAAGAGTGGTGCAGTTCCGCGGTCGTCCCAGTCGACGATGCGAGACAAGGTGTCAGAGCCGATTACCAGAACCCGCTCAGCGCCCATCGCAATGAGCCCATGGGCATTGACGAGAGCGTAGGTGAACCCTGAGCAGGCGGCGTTGACATCGAATGCGCCACACTTCAATCCGAGCTTGTCCTGAATGACCGCCGACGTGCCCCATGCTCGATCAGGTGTTGTTGTCGACAAGATGAGCGCATCGATTTGATCGGGTGACACTCCAGCCATATCGAGTGCCTTCTGCGCTGACTCGATCGAGAGGCCGGCGGTTGTCCCGCCGATGTGCCGCTCATGAATTCCGGTGCGAGCAACAATCCACTCGTCGCTGGTGTCAAGGGTTTGGGCGAGATCGTGGTTAGTGACAACCTTCTCCGGCAGGGCCATGCCCCACCCGGTGATGATCGCACCTTTGGCTCCGGGTCGTGTTGCGGGCAACGTGTACTCCTTGGTTCTCGTTCTCAGTTGGCTCGAAGCCAGGCAATTGGCTGACGGGCTGCAACTCGCTCGGTATCGATAGCGATGTAGCTCTGCAAGATTCCTGCGAATGGTGAGCGGACTTCCTGATCTGCGACGGTTCCAAGCACAGTTCCGACTGCGATTTCGGTGCCGTCTGCGATTCCTGATGTGGTGAAGATGCCAGCAGCAGGGCTCACCACGAGGCGTTCGTGGGCGAAGAGGTGTTCGCCCTCGTGATCGTGGGCCGCAGCAACTGGCTCGCCCCCGAGCCATTCAAGCAATTTGTCGAGTTCTTCAGGTGTGGCAACCGAAATGGTTTTCGCGTCTTTGATGGTGCGCTTTGCCATTCCCGTGAGCACACCTCCCGGGCCGAGTTCGGCAAATGCGGTGACTCCCATGTCGGCCATTGATTGGAGTCCGTGCCTCCAGCGAACCGGGCTCGATAATTGGGCCGAGAGCAAGGTGGTCCATTCTTCGCCGAGAGTGTGCGGCTGCGAGTCAACATTTGAGACAACCGCAATGTCACTATCTCGAATATCAGCAGCGGCAATGGCGTCGCGAAGACGTTCTCGAGCCGCCGACATAAATGGCGTGTGAAATGCGCCAGATACTTGCAATGGCATTACTTTTTTGGCGCCAAGAGACTTCGCGTGGACCCCTCCAGCTTCAACACCTGATGGCGATCCGGCGATGACGACTTGTCCGGGGGCATTGAAGTTGGCGACCCACACCTCGTCGTCAGCAAGGTTGCAGGCCACCTCAACTTGGTCGTCGTCGAGCCCCAACACGGCCGCCATGGTCCCTGGCTGTTCGTTGCCCGCATCGTGCATTGCAGCGGCACGTGCCTGCACGAGAGCGACACCTTCTGGAAACCCGAGCGCTCCCGACGCAGCAAGGGCCGTGTATTCGCCGAGGCTATGCCCAGCGAGCACGTCAGGTGAGACGCCGAGCCGTTCGACAGCGTCAAGCACCATAAGACTGGAGACGAACGTGGTGAGCTGGGCGTTGCGGGTGTCTTTTAGTTCATCGGCATCCGCATCGAGCAGAAGGTGGGCGACATCGCGCCCGACGACTTCGGATGCTTCGGAAACCAGTTCCCAACTTTCGTGGTCCGCCCAGGGTCGACCCATACCTGGTCGCTGTGACCCCTGACCGGGGAATGTGAATGCAAGCACGTCACGAGGCTAGACGGCTCTGACCCTGTGCTGGTGACTACTTGAAGATTTCCAATGTGCGGTGGCTCGGGTCGGGAGCCTCAGAAGGTAGCCTGCAAGACGTCGCCCCGGTAGCCCAACGGCAGAGGCAGCGGTCTCAAACACCGTCCAGTGTCGGTTCGAATCCGACTCGGGGCACGAATCTCGTAGCATATGGACTATGTCTAAATGGCTCGTCGAACGTCGGTTGTCGCAAACCGTGTCACGCTTAGCGTCCCTTCGTGGCGAACTTGCGCAAATCGACGAGCAACTGACGGTGGTAGCCGATGAGGCGGCTGATCATGAATTACGAGCGATGGTTTCTGAGACTCCGTTGGCAACTCGTGATGCAGCGGAGGCACGGAAACACGCCGATGCCCTTATGCGACACCGTGAACACATTCTTTCAACTATCCAGGAACTTCAGCAGCGTCAAGATGAGTTGCTCGATTCGATGAGTGAGTCAGCATGACGATCAGAGTGGTAATCGCAGAAGACGAGGCCATTATCCGGATGGACCTTCGTGAGACCCTTGAAGAGGAGGGCTACGAGGTTGTTGGAGAGACCGGGCGTGGCGACGAGGTGGTCGATTTGGTTCGAACCTTGCAGCCAGATCTTGCCGTGCTTGATGTAAAAATGCCTGGCGCCGATGGACTTTCCGCGGCCGCAACAATTACTGAAGAGAAGTTGTGTGCGGTCTTGATGCTGACTGCGTTCTCGCAGCGCGAGGTGGTTGAGCAGGCGCGTGATGCCGGTGCACTCGCATTTTTGGTGAAACCATTTCAGCGAAGCGATCTTGTCCCAGCGATTGAAGTCGCAATCGGTCGGTTTCGAGAGTTGCGTGATCTCACGGGTGAGATTGACGCTCTTGGCGAACAACTGGCGGCCCGCAAACTCGTTGACCGAGCTAAGGGAATTCTTATTGACGAATGCGCAATGTCAGAAGGCGACGCCTTCTCGTTTATTCAGCGCACCGCCATGAGCGAACGCGTTCGCATGCGTGACGTGGCGGATCGCATCATTGACGGCGAACTCCGGCCCGAGTGATCAACCCGTGGCGAAGTACCTCCTCATTGACGGAAACTCTCTGACATATCGGGCATTCTTTGCGTTGCCATCTGATATGGCGACGTCATCTGGCCAGGTGACCAATGCAGTCTTCGGCTTTGTTTCGATGCTGACGAACGTGTTGAAAGATCAACAGCCAGATGGGGTGCTTGTGGCTTTTGATCGCCCGGAGCCAACGTTCCGGCATGAGGCTGAACCCGAATACAAGGCGCAACGCGAGTCGTCGCCTGATGAGCTGAAACAGCAAATGGTGATCGTTCGCGAGGTGTTGACCGCCCTCGGAGTGCACCATGTTGAGCTTGTTGGTTGGGAGGCCGACGACATTTTGGCGACAGCAGCGACTGAACTTGCGGCCCGTGGCGACGACGCAATCGTGGTCACTGGCGACCGTGACTCGTATCAACTGGTGTCTGATCCACACATTCGGGTGATGTACAACAAGCGCGGCGTCAGCGACTATGCGCTCTACGACGAGGCAGGCATTCTCGAGCGCACAGGAGTGACTCCAGCCCTGTACGTCGAGTACGCCGCCTTACGAGGTGATCCGAGCGACAATCTTCCGGGAGTTCCTGGTGTGGGGGAGAAGACTGCCGCAAAGTTGATCAACTCATACGGCGGAGTTGAGGGCATTCTTGCCGCAATTGATGAACAGACACCGAAGTTGCGGGCGAATCTCGCTGAGTCTGCGGATCGGGTGCGGCGCAACCTTGATCTCATGGAACTCCGTCGAGATGCGCCAATCGGCGATCTTGAGCCGGAGACCTTACGAATCAGCCCCGACCGGGCAGAGGTCGATCGACTGTTCGATGTGCTTGAGTTCGCGCAACTTCGAACTCGAATTCTCGCTGCGATCGCTACCGGTCAGACAGATGACGACGATGATGCGGCCGAGCAGGCTGCAGACAGCGGCGAGAGTGTGATTCGCCCAGCGGTGTCAACTGCTGAATCGGCTGCTGAGGTAGCGGCGCTCGTGAATGGCGCGAAGGTACTCGATGTCGCAGCGACCTGGTCTGGAGACGCCGGTCGTTCGTCGCTTGAAGGACTTGCAATTGTCGCTGGCGAGGCGGATGAGGCCGTGTGGGTTCCGGCTGATGTGCTGGCAACTGCTGAGGTGCTTCAGGCCTTTTCGCAACATGGGAATGTGCGCTCGTATCAGTCAAAAGAACTCATCCGGTCACTTCTCGAACTTGGTGGTGACCTTCCCGGGTTGACCTTTGATGTCGGTGTTGCGGCGTATCTCATCGATCCGGGCTATTCAAAGTTGACCATTGCGGATCTGCTCGGCAGGTTTAGCCAACGTGTTCTTGACGATTCGGTGCTGCCATCAACTCCTTCGGGGCAACTTGCGTTAGATGGGACGAGACGCGACGGCGAAGCCGCCGGCATTGCGTTGGCAGTTCGCGAGCTTGCGGCTCCGCTCACACAAGGAGTTGCTGACTCGGGTGTCGCGTCGCTGTTTAGCGACACTGAGGTTCCGCTCATTCGGGTGCTTGCGCGAATGGAGCACATCGGAATTGCGGTTGATCGCTCAGCTCTTGAAGAGATCTCACGTGGGTTGCGCGAGCGGGTCGAGGCTCTTGCCGCCGAGTTACGCGCAGTCGCTGAGTCTCCAGACCTCAATCTCAATTCTCCGACCCAGTTGCGGGCGTTGCTCTACGACCAGCACGGTTTAAGTCCTGCCGGAGTGCGCAAAACCAAGAGCGGATATTCGACCGATGCTGCAACGCTTGAAAAGTTGCGGGATCAATGGCCAGAGTTCATCGAGCCGCTCCTACGTCATCGTGAATTCGACAAATTACGAGGAACTTACGGCGAAGGGTTACTTAACGAGGTCGCAGCAGACGACCGCATCCATGCGTCGTTCAATCAGACGGTTGCGCGGACAGGGCGTTTAAGTTCAGATCGACCAAATCTTCACAACATTCCTGTGCGCTCAGATGAGGGCAGGGTGTTCCGCACGGCGTTCGTCCCTGCTGAGGGGTGTGAGTTGCTGGTCGCCGATTACAACCAGATTGAACTGCGTTGCATCGCTCACCTTGCAGCTGACCCAGGTTTGCTCGAAGCATTCAATGACGGTGTCGATATTCACAATGCGACGGCGGCGAGGGTGTTTGGTGTTGAGGCAAGCGAGGTAACGCTCGATCAGCGGTCAAAAGCAAAGATGGTGTCGTATGGGCTTGCCTACGGCATGGAGGCCTACGGGCTCGGCCAACGCTTAGGCATTCCAACCGATGAGGCCGCAGTTATTTTGAACTCGTACTTCGAGGCCTTCCCGGCTGTGCAGGACTACATGGACAGAGCGGTCGCTGAGGCTCGCACTAAGGGTTACACCGAGACGCTGTTTGGGCGGCGACGCTCAATCCCTGAATTGCTGGATTCAAATTGGCGGGTACGTCAAGCGGGCGAACGGCAAGCAATGAATGCGGCGATTCAGGGTCTTGCTGCTGACGTATTCAAGATTGCATTGGTCAACGTCGATCAGGCGCTGTCTGATAGCAATTTTGCCTCTCGAATCGTTTTGCAGGTGCATGACGAAATCATTGTCGAGGTTCCCGAATCCGAGCACGACGAGGTTGGTGACATGGTCATTGGGCTCATGAGGTCTGCTGTCGAACTTGATGTGCCTCTCGAAGTAAATGTTGCCTGGGGTTCGACCTGGGCTGACGCAAAAGGCTGATTGCCGCATAGCAATGGTCAACGGACATTGGTTTGAAGGTCTCGCCGACCATCTCGGTGCGGCGTACCTGCGGTACTCGTTCACCAAAGGAACGGTTGCCGAATGTGATTACCTGGTTGACGCTCTTGCGCTTCAGCCGGGCATGCGAATTCTTGACGTCGGTTGTGGACCGGGCCGACATGCCCACGAATTAGCCCGACGTGGCTTCGTGGTGCATGGCATCGATATTTCGCAGACGTTCATCGATCTTGCGACTGCTGATGCTCCTGACGGGGCAACATTCGAACGCCGAGACGCGCGGAGCCTTGTGAATGCAGATGACCTTCATGGCGCATTTGATGCAGTGATTTGTTTGTGCCAGGGAGCATTCGGGTTGATGACTGCGGCTGACAGCCCCGAAGACTCCAATCGGTCCGGTATTGACGGAAACACCGTGGTGTTCTCTGGAATGGCGTCATGCCTACAGCACGGCGGCCGCCTTGGGCTGTCGGCATTCAGCAGTTACTTCGTAGTGCAGGCGCAGGCGAAAGGGGAGTACCCCTCTGAATTTGACGCCGATTCTGGTGTGAATCACGAACGAACCGAGATTCGTAACCCGGCCGGAGAGGTTGCTGAGGTTGATTTGTGGACTGCGTGCTATACGCCACGTGAACTGCGTCTGCTGTGTGCGTTATCGGGCTTGAGCGTCGAGTCAATCGCGAGCGTCGAACCGGGTGCATATGGAAGTGACGTTCCGCATGTGAATTCGCCGGAATTTCTTCTTGTTGCCCGTCGGATGTGATGGGCTGAGACCACTGATAGCCTTTGCTCCGCATTGTTTTGATGCAACTCATCTATTCATCAATTTTCTGAAAGCAGTACCCAGCCTTGTCCGACACCACGAGCACCCAAGTCATCGACCCGTCAATGGGAACCTTCGATGATGAAGGGACATACACCCCCCGTCAGGTCGTAGATAACGACACCAACTTCTCTGAGGCGGTCACTGGGATCCCCGAAGTCGACGACGGACAGCTCGTAAGCGGCATCGTCGTGAAGATTGATCGCGACGAGGTTCTGCTTGACATCGGCTACAAGAGCGAAGGCGTCATTCCTTCTCGCGAGCTCAGCATTCGCAATGACGTGAACCCTGCAGAGGTTGTCTCGATGGGTGAATCCATCGAGGCGCTCGTGCTCACGAAAGAAGACAAAGAAGGCCGCTTGTTGCTGTCGAAGAAGCGCGCTCAGTACGAGCGGGCGTGGGGCGACATCGAGGCCAAGAAAGAGTCCGAGGCGATCGTCGAAGGACCAGTCATCGAGGTTGTCAAGGGTGGTCTCATCGTTGACATCGGGCTCCGTGGATTCCTCCCGGCCTCTCTCGTTGAGTTGCGCCGAGTGCGCGACCTTCAGCCGTATATCGGCACCGTCGTACAGGCCAAGATCATCGAACTCGACAAGAACCGCAACAACGTTGTGCTGTCACGTCGTGCCTACCTCGAAGAGAATCAGAAGGAGACCCGCGACAACTTCCTCACCAACCTCAAGATTGGCGAGGTTCGCGAAGGAACAGTGTCGTCTGTTGTTTCATTCGGCGCATTCGTCGATCTCGGCGGCATGGACGGTCTCATCCACGTGAGCGAGTTGTCATGGAAGCACGTTGATCACCCTGGCGCAGTTGTTGCAGTTGGTGACCCTGTCACTGTTCAGGTTCTTGACGTCGACTTCTCACGTGAGCGGATCAGCCTCAGTTTGAAGGCCACACAGCAAGATCCTTGGGCAGAGTTTGCGGAAGGTCACGCAGTTGGCCAGTTGGTCTATGGCCGTGTCACGAAGCTCGTGCAGTTCGGTTCGTTCGTTCAAGTTGGCGACGGCATCGAAGGTCTCGTTCACATCTCTGAAATGTCAGCCCACCACGTTGAGAACCCAGGAGACATCGTTACTCCAGGTGAAGAACTGTGGGTGAAGATCATCGATCTCGATCTCCAGCGTCGTCGCATCAGCCTGTCGATCAAGCAGGCTGCTGAAGGTGGCGAACTCGCTGCCGAGTACCGCGAGCACTTCGACGTCGACGACGAAGGCAACTGGACTCACAGCGAAGAGCAGATGGAAGCAGCTTGGGCGGAATACGAAAACAGCACCGAGCCAGCAGCTGCCGCTGTCGAAGAAGCACCAGCTGTAGACGCTGAAGCCGCAGAGCAGGAGTGATCGAATGCTGCTGGTCGGATTGACTGGCGGCATCGGCGCGGGCAAGTCGACGGTGTCGTCGTTGCTCGCCGAATTAGGAGCGTGCATCGTTGATGCCGATGAGATCGCTCGGCAACTGCAGTCGGCCGGTTCTCCGGTGTTGGCTGCGATGGCAGAGCGTTTTGGCGACGGAATCCTCCATGATGATGGCTCGTTGAACCGCGCTGCAGTTGCTGAGATCGTGTTCGGTAACGATGACGAATCAAAGGCCGCACTGAAAGATCTCAATGGCATTGTTCACCCAGCGATGCAAGCCGAAATCTTGAGGCAGATCAAGGTCGGTCATGACGGAGGCCAGCATGTCGTGCTCGACTTCCCATTGCTGGCTGAAAATCCTCGCGACGATCTGGACGCCACGATTGTGATCGACATCGATCCTGAAATCGCCGTGGGGCGGTTGGTGAATAGCCGTGGGATGGATGAAACCGATGCGCGAAATCGAATCGCTAATCAGGCTTCTCGTGAAAAACGGCTTGCGATCGCCACGCACGTGATCGACAACTCTGACGGTGTCGACTCATTGCGCGAGCAGGTTGCAGATGTCTGGGGAACGATCACTGGGTGAGTACCTGGGTGTTTGGATATGGCTCGCTGGTAAGCCCGGTGTCGCTTGGTTCAACTATCGGGCGACTTCCCCAGCGTGGAGTGGACTTTCTCGCTGCTGAATGCCGCGGTTGGGAGCGGCGTTGGAACTACGGATACTTGATCGACCCGACTCGCTACACCGGCAATGAGGTCTCACGTATCGACACGGTTGTTGCATTAGGGATTGCTCCGGTTGCAGATGCTGTCATGAATGGCGTGATCGCTGCCGTGTCCGAGAGTGAACTGGCGTATCTCGATGAGCGTGAACGTCGTTACGAGCAGGTCGATGTGACGAGTTCTGTTGCGCTGCTCGAGGGTGAAGCCAGCGATATTTCGATCGACCGCGTCGTCACCTATGTGCCCACTCAAGGTCCGATTACGGACTATGTCGAGGCCCGCGACCGAGGGCGGGCCGGTATCGAAATCAGGTACTGGAATCTGGTGAACAACGCGTTTGACGAGTTATTGCCTGGTGCTGGTGATCGATTTCGTTCGACAACGCCCGAGCCAGATGTGCCTGTTGTTGATGTGTCGAGGATTGAATGAGCGCTGAGGTGGCGGCCGAACGCAAGGAAGTGTTCGAGGTTGTTTCTGAGTTTGAGCCGGCTGGGGACCAGCCAAAAGCAATCGCATCGCTAGCAGAGGGCGTAGAGGCTGGCCATCGATTTCAGACCCTGCTTGGCATCACAGGTTCGGGTAAGTCCGCAACTATCGCATGGACTATTGAGAAAGTGCAGCGACCGACACTGATTTTGGCTCCGAACAAGAGCCTTGCCGCTCAGCTCGCTCAAGAGATGCGGGAGTTCTTCCCAAACAACCGAGTCGAATATTTCGTCTCGTATTACGACT
>Ga0255769_10000177_pt1 | contig 73126 bp, 101 predicted proteins | sample 041ome_9_FD_179637 | JGI IMG/M metagenome (GOLD analysis project Ga0255769, IMG submission 179637) | Coastal salt marsh microbial communities from the Groves Creek Marsh, Skidaway Island, Georgia - 041413US metaG (version 2) | ecosystem: Environmental > Aquatic > Marine > Intertidal zone >...
TTTCAACTTAATCACGGCGTTTCTTGCACCAGTGTCGGTACCACCCGACTGCTTAAACACATTCAATTTTTCACCTGCAGCCGACTTTATTTTTATGTTTCCTATGGTATTTACTGTTTTTTGAAGTAGATCCATTTTACTGAGACTCGGTTTGTACGCGGTTTCGTACGCCGCGTTGATGCGAGTCTTCGCCGTGTTATACATGTTTGTACCATTCTTGTACGCTTTGATGCTTTTTTGGGCCTCATTCATGAACGCAACGCGACGTAGAGTATTGAGTTTACCCCCCTTATTTACTACGTATTTTTCGAGCTCCGCTATTTTCTTTTGTTTGTCGTTCACTCGGTTCGTAACTGGAGTCGTGCGTTTGAGGTCCTCGATCTCCTTCATCGCACGTCGGAGTGCATTCGAGTTACCAGACGTTTTCGCGCGCATGAGTTTATTGAGCATGGCCACCGTCGCACCGTCCGTCGATGGCTTCTGGCGAACCGCTTCGATGATTTGACTCAAATTTTGTGTGCTTCCACTCCCCGTGTCACGCGCCGCCGAGAGAGCTCTCGCCAAGTCTTCATTTCTTCGCGCGTTTGGTTTTCGAATCATCGCATTCACGTATCGCGCACTCGTTTCATTCATAGGTCGCCGAGGTGTGTTCTCGTTCCCGTTTCGGTTCCCGTTTCGGTTCCCGTTTCGGTTCCCGTTTCGGTTCCCGTCGCGGTTTAAGTTTTTCGATTCGTTGGATATTTTGTTCAAGTTATTAGACTCATTCGAAATATTATTAACATTGTTGTTGTTGTTGCGCACACCGTTCCCATTCACGTTATTCACGTTAATGTTGTTTTGGTAATTGTTGTTGCTATTCACCGAGATGTCTCTTTTTTGCGCGGGTGCGATGTGCAATCGAATGGGTTCGCGAATGTTCTTCGATTGAAGAACCGACTCCACGGCTTCGATTATTTCAGCTTTAGTCATCTTATCGTAACTCGCGAGACCAACTTTACGCGCGACACGCTTCAATTCAGAGAGAGTAGACGACGCCCGGAATAAGGTTTCAAAATCCGACCCAGTCAGTGGCGATTTCCTGTCTAGCATGTACTTCCCATCTTTAGAAAGTACCATGGGTGGAAGTGGGAGTTTACCGTCCTGGATGGACGAGTATGCATCGCATATCTGTTCACGCGTAAGATTTAACTCGAGACCCGTGTTCTGCTTCACGAGCCTCTTGAGATTCCTAACATTTATCCCTGGATCACACGCGTCCATATTGATATAAGCGGATAAAAAATTACGAAGCACCCATCATGTACATTCGTATTTTGTCTTCGTAACACATATTGAAATCAAAAATATCCATGTTCTCCACGTCGATCGTTTTCACTTCGTGTCTCGATGTGTCGTATACGTATCGGTTTTCTAAACTCGAACGAACGATGCTTTCGGCGAATGTCCTCGGATTGTCTATGTTTTCGGTGTATTTAATACTTGACTTTACCTGTATACAATATACTTCATGTGGACTTTTATCTAATAATGGCGTGAGTGGCAAAGATTCAATCGTCCCACCGTCGACGTACGTGTTTCCGTTGTATTTTCTTGATGAAAATACGAATGGTATGGCTATGCTCATGCACACCGCATCTAACACTTTCATATTAGGGTGTGTGTCGACCGAAAAGTATTCAGTTTTGCCTGTGTTTACACAAAATGCCGATATGTATATTTTCTTTTCGAGTTCATCAAACGTTGGATCACACCCACAAATTTCGACAAATTTATTTCGGAGTGGGTCTAGGTCTATGAGTCCGTAACTATGTAAAAAACATTTCAAATTCAACTTTACTAAATCTGAAATGTTTAATCTGAGTGATATGTCTATCACCTCATCGACTGTTTTTCCTATCGCGAGCATGAATGCGAGTATGGACCCCGCGGATGCCCCGGAAATTTGTTGTACATCGATGAGACGATTTTCTATTGTTTTAAGATGTCCGAGCATGGCGAAGATTCCCATGGCACCTGGACCAATCACCAAATATTTCATGGGTGGTCACCTAATAGTACTTAGGAAATTGCTTTCGCAAAAGAGCGAACACGAGCGCGAAAACGACGGTGTGAACCAAAGCGGAGGCTGGACTGGTTTGTCCAGACATGAACACACCCTTAGATCCTGGTGGAAGCGTCAAAAGCATGCCTGGGCTCAACGCCAAAAAGAGCACGGTGGTCACAACGAGATCAGTTCGGGTCAACACGAGACCCATGGCCTTGGCGATCAACGAGTACACGAGGAAGAACACGAGAGCGTGGAACAACACCGCAGTGCGTCCAGTGAGACCGTCGCGGAACTTAACACTTGTACCGTCCGTGCGAAGCAAAATACCTGGGCTGAGCGCGAGAAAGAGTGTGGCGGGGATAGAAACTTTCTGGGACGTGATATCTGGAAGCATATTTGTATTATGTATATATTATAATTCTATAGCTCTATTGTCTGAAAAATCGTAACAGAATTCAATAAAGTCGTGATACTTGGCGTGTTTTAAGATATGATTATCGAGCGCCCTGTCTTTGAGGTAGCGTTGTATTAATTTCCACATCCACCACAAGTCATCGTCAAAATGACCACCCCAATCGTCGATGTGAAGTGGCTTATTCATTTCGACGGTGGCGTCGTCGTCATCACTATATTCATTATCACTCATACGCTCTGCGGCGTGTGCATATTCATTCCAAACCATTATTTCTTATCTCTGATGCCCGTGAGGGAAAGTGAAGTGGATTCCTTTACTGGAAGACTATCGAGTATAGCCTTTAAGACACTTTCGGCCTGCTGTTCGTTTCCATTGAAATATGTAACGAGACCTTCTTTCACGGTAGTCTTATTTAAACCAGTCTTCCTGGCACTTTTGCGAACAGAGATTTTACCCTTCTTGAGATTGATCGCGTCGAGACCGTTATCCATCATGAGTTTCTTCACTTGTAGCTTGAGTGCCTTTTCGGCTTGTGTGAGAACTTTGATATCTTCTCTGGCTTCTGTAATTTGCTTGTTCAATTCAACCAATTTAGAGACGCTGTTTGAGAGTTCGTCTGAGGGAACCTGAGACATTATATAATATACCTAAAACGTTATTTCTTTAAGTTTACGCGCACAAACTTCGTTGCATGGTGTCTGGCGCGATGGTAGAGTTGTTCCACACGAAGGCTTCCTTAGGGTTTGGTGGATCGGCGCGGATTTGCTGATTGGCATTTCTCAGAGCGCCACCTATGCTTTCTGGGTATCCAGTTTGTTGTCGTGGTTCGAGGAAGTTTTGGCCGGAGAGGATGTCATCTGGGGCAAACTCACCGAAATCCTCCTGAGGCGCGACTTCGCGTGGCAACAAGGACGAGGCGAGTCCGGTACCCGCCTTCATTTCACAACCGACACCGGCTTCCGCGGCTGGTCCGACAGCGTCGATGCCACCGATCATCGCATATTCATTCTCCTTAACACTGTACGTGGCACGACCGTTGGTGATCATAAGATAGATCACCACGGCAATGGCGAGGGCGATGAGCGCTTGGCGAGGGGTGACCTTCTTCATCTTCATCATCTTTTTATATATAAAAACAATTTTTTTATTCGTCGTCTTCAATCACGATTTCGTCTGGATATGATTCAACTTCTGGTTCTGGCTCGGGCTCCGGGTCCGACTCTGGGGTCGGCTCAGGTTCTTGGACTGGTTCCGGATTCATCTTGACCTGGACCAAATTCCAAGTTGGACCGAACGCTTTCTTTGCAAACCACAAACCCGCGTATTCGAGCATGATAGAGCACTTGATACCGGTGAGTGTGACGTCTTCACCCACGAGTTCCTTCTTGGAATTGAAAATCTTTGTCGCTGAAATTCGATCGGCGGATAGTGTATCTTCCTTCGTGTAAACCTTGGTGATGGTCTTTTCTGGGAGTTGTTTGCCAAACCATGTCGCACTGTGTTCGTTTGCGGCGGCGATGTTATTGGCGTGAATGTTTTCAATGTTCTCGACACCGGTCGCATCGGTCAAGTCAAATGTGACTTCACCTGAAGCATCGTCGGTGACCACGGCATTTCTCACCTGGACGTAGCAACGCTTTTTGTCTTGAGTGAGTGCTTTGACGTGATAAAGTCCATCTTCACCCTTAGATAGAGTTCCGTAAATCATGTTATATATCATACACGTTTCAAATCTTTAACCCCTACAAATGGTATCATTGCAGCCTTGCGTATTATAGGTCTTGGAACCCAAGCATCTCTCGCTGGTTTGAAACCATACAGCGTTTCTTCTAATCGGAGTTTTTCTGGTATGGGTAAAGGTCTTTTCGGCCTGTAGTTGAATTCATTTTTAACATATGATTCCGATGTATTCTTGATCCAATTATTGGTTTCTATATTGAAACGCATATCGGATTGTGTTTTTGTAAATCCCTGCAGATTTCCCATATTTTGAGTTGTTTTAAGTCCATGTACGTATTGCTTTGATATTTTAGATGAATCGGGTGTGGTCGTGAAATTTGTGTATTTTTTAGGATTTACTTTTATCGCCTTGCGTGGATTGATATTCTTGAATTGTGTGTGGCGCTTTGGTTTTTTAGTGAGTGGTATTCCCACTTTTTTCATTATATTTTCCATGGATTCATTTGGGAGTATATTTTTTCGTGTGATGAGTTTTGCTAATTTTATCATTCTTCGTCTGTCCTTCTCTTTCTTCTCGGGTGGTCTGAGACCGAGTTTTTGCATCGTGTATGAATCTTCTATGAGAAACCGCTTCGATGCGAGTTTGACATTATCAAACTTACCGATGACGTATTTACCTGTGATTTTGAATATATCGAGTGCTTGAATTTGATCGTCTCCGACTTCGAACCCAAATTCTTTTGGGCGCATGAATGCGATATCGAGAATGCCACCCATATTTATCGATTCTATTCGCCCAGATTTAGGTGAGTATAGACGAATTTTCATGTCCAGTGTGAATAGTTCTATATCAGCGAGTGTATCTGGACCTCGCTTTACATCCTTTCTTTTAGGTATGAGTGTATATCTTCGAGTCACGTAAGGGCCTGTGTTCGAAAACCCGAGACCTATGAATTTTCCTGGTTTACCTCGTTTATCGTACACGACTTTAGCGAACCGTTTATTCACTCGTTTAGATATTTCACCGAGTTTATTCCATAAAAGGAGTTTTATGGCTTGGAGTTTACCAAAAAATTTCACATCCGGTTTTATTCTCGGCACGAACTTAGTGTCTATGTCGAGTGTCATGATTCTTTGAGACGGTTCCAAGTATGAATTTACCGCGTCCCCACCGGATAAAATCAAATCACCGACTGGATTTAAGAACTCCGTGAGCTCGTCTATGATGGCGTACAATTCGTATCTCAATGCGTCCGTGAGTATGACACTCGCAAAATCTTTGAAGTCTTCATCGCTATGAAGCCTGTGCATTCTCGCCCTGAAACGAGACACGTCATCAGATTCATAGAATCTCTTAAGAGTTGGATCGTTATGGAATAACTTTTTCATCCTGAATCTGTTTATGACCCCCTCTGAATATTCACCTTGATCCATGTTATTATTAGGTTACATAATATTATTCGAACAACAAGCTTAAAGATGTGATACCTAAGTAAGACATAAAACAAGATGTCTCTTGAAACTGTTATTTCCGAAATCTCTGCCCTCCGCGCCGAAATCAAGTCTTTGACTAAGATTGTGCGTAAGATTAAGGCCAAGCAAGACGATCCGGACGGTACCAAGGCTGCGTCTCGTGCGAAGAACAACGGATTCAACCGCGAACAAGCCATTTCTCCAAAGCTTCGTGAGTTTCTCGGGGTCGAAGAAGGAAAGCTTGTATCTCGTTCCTTCGTCACGCGCGCGATTAACACCTACGTTACTGAAAAGGGTCTTAAGCATCCGGACAACGGTCGCGTTCTTGTGCTTGACGACAAGCTCCGCGATCTTCTTGAACCACCTGCGGATACGCAAGTCACGTTCTTGAACCTCCAAAAGTTCTTGAGCCCACATTACACCAAAGTCGAACAAACGGCTTAAAAAAAATACCCATTAAACTTATAAAATGATCATCGACAGGGAAACCATCGAAACCCTTGTTGGTACAAAAATATCGAAGATAGATTTGTACCAAAAAGCTTTTACACATAAATCGGCTTTAAAAGAAAATGGAAACTTAGACTCGTTCGAGACGTTGGAATTTATAGGTGATTCTGTGTTGGGATTTGTTATCACAAAATTTTTGTTTGATAGGTACGAACAACAAAAGGAAGGCTTTCTTACGAAAGCGAGAACAAAGCTCGTGAGAGGCGAGACACTCGCAAAGATTGCGATGAAACTCGAGATGTACAAATGGATCCAAATGGATGAAAAAGGTATGAGAAACGAGTGGTTTAAAAATCCGAAGATATTAGAAGACGTATTTGAAGCCTTCATTGGAGCCATATATATGGATTTAGGGCTTCTTCATGCAAAGAGGTTCATTCTGAATATTTATGAAAATCCGGAACTCGTCGATATGCGATCCATCATGGTGGATGATAACTATAAGGATCATCTCATGCGGTATTGTCAGACTCACGGACACCCACTTCCAGATTATAGAGTCATATCACACGATAATGGTGTATTTTATGTCGACGTATACGTGAATAACGTGATACTTGGACGAGGATTCGCTAAAAATAAGAAACAAGCCGAACAAAATGCCGCGAAATATTTTTTCTATCCACATTAGTAATGATTCCAATATTATTCGTGGCTGTCACTCTATTTTTTAGAAGGCCGATCCCTAAACAATATTCAAAACAGGCACTCATAAACGAGTGTGAAAGATTGGGTGTATCTTCGCAGGGTACATCTCGCATATTGAGACATCGGATTACCCGCTTAAAAGGTAAAACGGTTTAAATCTCAAGATGCACCCAAACGTCGAGAAGCTCATCAAAAAAACGTACGCAGAACAGCGTTCGCAAGAATGGCTCGACTTGAGGAAAAACATGCTCACGGCGAGTGACTGTGCCACGGCCATAGGTGAAAACAAATACGAGAAACCATTCGATCTTCTTCTCAAAAAGTGTGGTAAGGGGAAACCGTTTACAGGTAACGCCGCGACGGAACATGGGAACAAATACGAAGATGAAGCGCGTATCCTATACGAACAGAGACACAACGAGGTCGTACACGAAATTGGTCTCGAACCACACCCAAAATATCCTTGGCTCGGTGGATCACCGGATGGTATCACGGAGAGCGGCAAGCTCGTGGAAATCAAGTGTCCAATGTCCCGTGAAATTTTACCAGAGGTCCCGAAGCATTACATGCCTCAATTGCAATTATGTATGGAGATTTTAGATTTAGAAGAATGCGACTTTATACAATATAAAAATGCAGATTTCAATTGGCCTAAACCGGAGGAATTCGTGGTCGTGCGCGTCCCGCGAGACAGAGGATGGTTTGAGAAATACTTCCCGGTCATGGAAGAATTTTGGCAAAAGGTGTTGTATCACAGAGAACACGGGATAGAAGAACCCGTAAAGAAGACCAGGGCTCGTAAGAAGAAGGAAGATGAACCACCGCCTCCGTGTGAAATTAAGTCTGACTCCGAAGACGAGTACAGGGATGAGTGAATTATTATCTGATTATATATAAATGAGTACACAGCCTTTTGTCATACAACAAAAATCGAACAGTACTTTCGGTACGGTTTTGAAAATTCTGGGTTTCTGTTTTTTACTTTCGTGTATAAATTCTATGTGGAAATCTTACACGGCCGCGAGAGCCGTTGGTAACGGAATTAAAAATATGGACTTCAAAAAGAAAACGAGTCCAATCATAACTGATATGGAAATCATAACGCGGGATTCGACACCGAGTGGTACGACCACGATGGAGGTGTCCTCCGATGAACCACAAGCAGAATCGGTATCCACGAAGGATATGAAGATTGCGTTGTATAAAACAGCCGACTGTACCGACGAACCCATGGGCTCCATCACATTAAACGCTGGTACAATTCTTAGTACAACGGGTACGTTCGATAATAGAGGTCTCGAAAAGGAATCAAACTATGTATGTTGCATAAAACACGAAAATGCTAAGCTCGCGGGGGAATACATGAAGGCTGGTGAAAAGAAAAATTTTGGTATATCGGATGATGGTAAAACAAAGATCATTCAGTTTGGAGAACCAGATGGACCCGAAAATTGTGCGACCGATTTTTTTGCAAATTGGACTCCTCTCGAATAATTTTGAAAAGTAAAATAAAAAAAAATATTTTTTTCAAAACTTTTTTCTTTAAAAAGAAAGTGAAAAAAATATTTTTTTATTTTTTGTTTTTAAATTCCCAAAAAGTATGGTGTTACTTTAAAAATTTATGTAGAGATTATATCTATTTCAAATCAATCGACGGAGTAAGACTCTAAAGTAACACCATGTTTTTTTGAACTTTTTATGTAGAGAGTATATCCATTTTAAATCAAATGACGAGAATTTTGTAAAATTTTGAAAAGTAAAATAAAAAAAAATATTTTTTTCAAAACTTTTTTCTTTAAAAAGAAAGTGAAAAAAATATTTTTTTATTTTTTGTTTTTAAATTCCCAAAAAGTATGGTGTTACTTTACCTAAGTCATCACGACCTATGTCTAAATCAAACCAAAATGGAACTTTACCCACATCAGATAGAGGGCGTGAACTGGATGCTCGAGAGAGAGCATTCTTCGTCCGGACCCAAGGGTGGATTCCTCTGTGATGAGATGGGTCTCGGTAAGACGGCCCAACTCGTGACCGTGATCAAACGCAACAAGACAAACACGACGCTCGTGATTGTACCCAAATCTATCGTGACTCAATGGAAAAACGAGATACACAAATTTGCTCCCGAACTCAGTGTTTTTGTGTATGATGGAATCAAACGAACAAGAGACGCATCTGAATTTGAACGTCACGACGTGACTGTTTGTCCATACAGTCTACTCACTGAAGATGACCCACTCATTCACAAAGTGAATTGGGGTCGCGTGATTCTCGACGAAGCTCACGAGATCAGAAATAGACGTTCAAAGCGTTTCAAATCTGCCATGCGTATGAATACCACGTATAAATGGATCGTGACGGGAACTCCCGTGTTCAACGACGTCGATGATTTCGTCTCACTGTGTACATTTTTGGGTATCGACCGAATTGATGTACAGTGCAGCCTCGACGCCGTGCGTGAAAAGTTTATCATTCGCCGAACCAAGAATAAGGATGACATCCCAGAATGCTACTTCGAAAATGTCGAACTCGAAATGTACCCAGAAGAAAAGGTGTTGTACACACACGTGTTTTCAGAGGCTCAAGAGATGATCCGAGAGATGATGAAACGAGCCAGGATACACGGTGATTCAACCATGTATAACATGGACATACTCGAATGTTTTTTGAGAGCTCGTCAGGCCATGGTTTGGCCACAACTCTACATCGATGGCATGTCCAGGAAGACTGGCGAAGAGATGGATCCATGGACGGGACGTTCGAAAAAAATGGAAACCCTGTTTGAACTCATTTCTCAGCACCCGGACGAAAAGACGCTCGTGTTTTGCCAATTTAAAGGTGAGATGAATTACATTCAAGAAAAACTGACGTGCCCCGTGTTTAGGATTGATGGAACGTATACAAAAGAACGACGGGAGTCGCAACTCACAGAGTTCAATCGCGCACCACAAAACAGTGTTTTTCTCATTCAGGTAAAGGCTGGCGGTCAGGGTCTAAATATTCAGGCTGCTTCTCGAGTGTATATCACGAGCCCATCTTGGAACCCCGGGACGGAGTTACAGGCCATCGGTCGATGTCACCGAACAGGTCAAAAGCGTAATGTATACGTGAAGAAGCTGATTTATACCGGTGACGAGAAACACCCGAGCGTCGACGAGTCTATCGTAGCTCTACAAGTGAATAAATCTGTGAGCTACGCCGAAGTCTTAGGGGATGATAGTCTTAAAACTCAATTACCCGGTAAGTCCGAGGGACTTTCAATCTCGCAGATTAGAAATATTTTCAGAGCATAGTGTATATACAATGAAGACATTTGGTTCCCGCGCTGAAGTGTTACACGGTACCGCGGAAAAAACTGCTGGTGGTCTCAAGAAAAAGGATTTGTTCCAGGATCAATACGGTGCCATCAAGAGCAAAGCTGCGTCCAAGGCGGCGCTCGAGAGAATGGAAGAAGAGGGCAAGAAGGCCATGGTTAAGGTCTTCAAGCCAAAGAAGTCTGGTTTCAAGCTCCAGCCAAAGGCGGGTACCAGTGCTTACAAAAAGCTCATTAAGAAAATGTAAATGTAATATAAGAGATGTCACTCACAAAGTGGTCCCAAGCTGTAAAGATGGCTAAGATTAAACAGGGTATAGACCCAAAAAAATATGTAATGATTAAAGGTAAACTTCTCAAAGAAGCCCAGGCTATATACCAACTCTTGATAATTTCTAAATGATGAATTGAAAACCCTTAAACGTCTGCGGTTCATACGCGACGAGTTGATAAAGTTTATACGTAATACCGAACTTTTTGTTCAAGAAATACACACTGTTGATCTCAACGATCGCGGTTCCCGAATTTCTTGAATAGAGACCACTTTTACATTCGCCACCAATCGGGTTCTTTTGTTCGTCATAAATGTGTGGTTTAACTTTACCATCCATGGCGACATCGACTTTCACGCGAAATTTGGGTTCTCGATCGGGGGATTCCTTGATGTTTGAAAAAAACATCCCCTTGAGCTCATCTTTCGAGACTTCGCGTTTAAAAATATCTTGACTTTGTTCTTGAATGGCATCTATGATTTTGTCTTCGAACGCACGCATGGTTTCATAAAAGGTCTTCACGTAGTTTCCATCTTCGTCGTACCCTTTCATCGCGAAGTCGAGTGACCACTTCGTAGGGCCAACTTCTGGTGTGAATCCGGATATACCGAACGGCATATACATCCGGGGGAATTGAATTCGCAGGGGCTTTCCTTCTTTGGTACACAAAGAAATCTTTCTCCCGTCGTGTTTAGGTATTTCGACTTCATTTAGTAGATTCACGAATTTAGACATTTGTATTACAAAATATATGTGCTAAAGCTTTAAGCAGAGCATGCCGTACATTCAGCCTCGAGACTAAATTGAATCGGTCTCGCTTTGGCCTTACTTCTCAGGTAGTACATACCCGTCTTCAGACCCTTCTTCCACGCGTAGAAGTGCATGGACGATAATTTTGAGAGCGTCGGGCTCTCGACAAACAGATTCATGGATTGTGATTGATCGATGAATACAGCTCTGTCGGCGGCCATATCGATGATTGTTTTTTGACTGATTTCCCATACAGTCTTGTAGAGTTCCTTAAGATTATCGGGGATGTCCACGATGTTTTGGACAGAGCCGTTGGCTTTCACCATGAGATCCTTCATTTCCTTAGACCAGAGACCCACGGCCTTGAGATCATCAACCAAGTGTTTGTTGACGACCACAAACTCTCCCGCGAGAGTTCTTCTCAAGTAGATGTTTTGAGTGTAAGGCTCAAAACACTCATTGTTCCCTAGAATTTGTGAAGTACTCGCCGTGGGCATGGGTGCGAGCAATAGACTGTTTCTCGTGCCTTTCTTTACGCGTTCGCGCATGGCGTTCCAATCGTAACGATCTGAAAGTTGTGGCGCATCCCACATGTCAAACTGAAGAATACCTTCACTGAAAGGCGAACCCTTGAACGTTTCATAAGGCCCGACGCTGTCGGCGAGTTCACAACTCGATTCGAGTGCGGCGTGATACATGGTTTCGAATATGAGACGGTTCATCTCACGTGATTTTTCCGAGCCAAACGATTCTCTGGCCATGATGAACACATCCGCGAGTCCCTGTACACCGATACCAATTGGTCTGTGGCGCATATTCGAACGTTTCGCTGGTTCGGTCGGGTAAAAATTTTTATCGATGACTTGATTCAAGTTTCGAGTGACAATTTTCGTGATGCGATGAAGTTCATCGTAATCGAAATTACCAGTTTCCTTATTCATAAATTTAGGAAGTGCGATCGATGCGAGATTACAAACCGCAGTTTCATTTTTATCAGATTTCTGAATAATCTCCACGCAGAGATTGGATGATTTGATCGTACCTAAATTTTTTTGATTTGATTTTTTATTGCACGCATCCTTATAAAGCATGTAAGGCGTTCCGGTTTCGCTTTGAGACTTGATGATCGCTTTCCAAATTTCGGCCGCTGGAACGGTTTTGTTCGCGATGCCTTCTCGCTCATACTTTTCATAGAGTTCATCGAACTCCTTGCCGTACACATCCGAAAGCCCCTTCGCCTTGTCTGGGCAGAAGAGTGACCAATCACCACCTTCTTCCACGCGACGCATGAAAAGATCGGGAATCCAAAGCGCCGAGAACAAATCTCTACAGCGAGCCTCTTCATCCCCCTGATTAAGGCGAATTTCGAGGAAGTCCATGATGTCGCTGTGCCAAGGTTCTAGATACACGGCGATCGACCCCTTTCTACGTCCAGCTTGATTCACGTATCGAGCCGTGGAGTTATAAACTCTCAACATAGGAATGATGCCATCGGATGTACCATTTGTACCTCTGATACGAGACTTGTTCGCTCGAATGTCGTGGACGTGAAGACCGATACCACCAGCCCACTTTGAAATTTGAGCACACTCCTTTACGGTGTCGTAAATACCATCGATACTATCGTCCTTATTGGAAACTAAGAAACATGAGCTCATCTGTGGTCGGTGTGTGCCCGCATTAAATAACGTGGGTGTCGCGTGAATGAATAGACCCATGCTCATGGCATCGTAGGTTTCGATCACGCGGTCGATGTCGTATCCATGAATGCCTATGGCCACACGAGCGTACATATACTGAGGTGTCTCCATGATTTCTCCGTCAACCTTTTGGAGGTATCCTCGTTCGAGGGTTTTGAGACCGAAGTATCCAAACTCGTAATCACGTTCGGGTTTAATGTGTTCGTCTATTTGTTTGGCGACATTTAAGATTGCGTACGTGACGATGTTGGCGTCGTGGAGTTTAAGCATGGATTCAGAAAATGTTGAGGGAACACGCTTCTGGATATTACTCGCGACGATGCGTGTCGCGAGTATTTCATAGTCTGGATCGCTCGTGATCATACCGATACAGATTTCCGCTGAGAGTGTATCGATTTCATGAGTATTGATATTATCGTGCATCGAAGAAAACACTTGCTGAGCAATCATAGATGCGTCTACATTTTTCGACAATCCATGCGTAAGTTTTGAGATCCTATTGGTGACCTTATCAAATTTAACGTCTTCAATACGACCGGATCGTTTAATAACCCTCATTTTATAAATATACAGGTTAATTTTTTATACTCATTTATTTGAAGTCTTTGCTTCTCACTGGGACTGGACCTGCGACCTCGAATTTACGTTCGGGCTGGGTGAGGTGGGTGTTCGTGAAAAATGCACCATATGTACCAGGCTTCGCGACTGGTGGGTAAGATGCGATAAAGCAATTGCCTGACTTACATACAGGGCGAAATTGTGGGCATGCATCCGTAGAGTAAGCTTCATCGAAATCGGAAACCGTGAGGTTCATTTATAATTACTGATAGTTTTTTTCCAGGACTATATTAAATGTGTGATAATCTTCACCTGAACTCTTTGAAGCAATGTCAGACCCCGCTGAACACACTTTTCTTTTCTGAATTCAATGTAAATTTACTTCAACGAGCAATTCGCCAAGATTTTAAGAACAAGACTGGCATCGCCATAGATTATCAAAGCAATGACGATCTTTATGGTATCATGCGCGTGGTGTTCATAAACAATAGTGGTGATCACAACTCGCGAGTGAACGAGCAAGTAAAGATGATGAACACCATGGTCATAAAAACTGCCGTCGGACAAATCCAATCCGGTGTTTCTCAGTATATGGGATACGTCCATGATATGGACAGAGGGCTCGAACCAATCGACGCGCCTGTGAATACATCAACGACCGGTAACAAAATAGGCCTAAACAATAAGATCGGTGTTTAAATTATAGTCATAGCTGGACCGTACCCATTTTGATCGCCGATGACTGGCTGGTCGTCAGAACCTAAAATCACCTCTTCTATGAGGTCGTCTGGTTTGACGAGTTGCTTCTCTGGCGCGACGGTGACTTTCACCTTAACTGACTCTCCTGTAGGAGTTGGTTTGGTGGAAACCAAATAGACGACCGTCGTGACCAAAATGGCCATTGTGATTACGGTGTACACAAGCTTATTCATTATATAATATACCATATAAAGTTTTGTGACCATATATACACATGAGTCTAAATCAATACAAGTTACAAACAGAGATCACATGTAAACAAAAAGGATGGACTAATAGTACGATAGACACTGTGTGGTTATTATTTACAGAAGAAATAGGTGAGTTGGCTTCGGCCATTAGACAATATAAGAAGACTTTTAAGAAGACCAATCTAAAAAAGGAAAGGGGTACGGATGTCATGATGGAAATGGGCGACGTATTCAGTTACCTGTTTCAATTGTCGTCCATGTTGAATGTAGACCTGGACAAGATGTGGATTGAACACGGTAAAAAAATGAAATACAAGAAATATAATCTACGGTAGTATAAAGATGCCTTTGACGGATGAAGAATCCATGGATCGGGTTAACCCATACGTGCAGCACGACTTCTTTATGCCCGGTACGAGCAGACAACTCATAGATTTTGCCGAACACGAAGCACCAACCGAAGAAGAATTTAAAGATGACTACAGAAGTCCGATGTGCGACTATGGAGTGATGGTCGCAGGTCGAATTGGTAAAAAGGGTCCATGCTCTTTATCGAGAGGTTTGTATCCAGGAAGAAATATACAATACGACGAAGATGTTCCAAATGCGTTAAATAACGATAATAATCACAATGAACGGACAAATTCTAAACTCGTTAACAACTTTATGGGTGGAGCGATTCTACTTCTATTAATTGCAGCACTCTGAAAAACTTCTCCAAACGCAAATCGTTGACACATGTGTCTATGATGATTGGAAGTTGTTCTAAGCACATTTGCTTGATGAAGTTCTTCTGCCATGAACATCGCATATTTATAACAGGTGGTGAGAATGTTGGATCCAGGATTTTAACTGCATTCATGATTCGCACGATGCTTCTCGTATTATTATTTTCACACATAGACGTTTCCAATTCAACTAAAGCCATCTTTCGCCTGATTTCAGTTGTTTTGTTTACCATCGTATCTAAAAATTGCTCATATCGAAGTGTGTCGGTTATCGACCTTATTTCAGTCCAATTTCCAATAGGTGTGGTGTCGAATACATCCCTTTTACTTATGTAGCCAATCCCACATTCATATTTAGTGTATTCGACTTCCACAATATTAGACCCGCTTTCTACATCATGCGAAACACGGGCTGTTTTCACAAATGATGGCATGTAAGTTATGTTCATGCAATTTCTCTAACTTCTTTAAGCACCTAAGTCGGTCAAAGCTACACGATTAATTAAGTATGTTTGGGTCGATCATAAACAACACATTCTCATATTATCTGTCTCTCGATGAGTTTCGTAACGAGATACCAGAAGACATCAGACCATCGTGGGTGAAGCTCACCACAATCACGATGGTTTCAAGCTTTAAGAAGTCGATCGACATACAAAGGCTTCGTATGTGTTTCGAAAAAATAACACCCATACGAATTCGAATGGCGGGCAAAGAAAAATCACCTGGATATGAATGGTCACTCAAACCCACGTCATTTTACAATCAAATCACACTGTGTTACACCGATATGTATAGTTCTAAATCTATCAAGTTATTTCCCAATGGAAGCATACAAGTCGCTGGATGTGCAGACCTTGTAAACTGTAAACATATCATTAAACAATTATCTATGTTGATTGGAAAGCTATTGAACGAGTCGTGTATTCCACCCATGGATACATTCAGGGTCGTCATGATAAATTCAAATTTTAGTTTGAATTGGCACATAAATCTCATGCGAACGGCGGATCACTTTGAAAAATATTCGGATGTATTTAAAGTATCGTTTGAACCAGACCGATATTCTGCCGTCAAGGTAAAATTTAAGCCGGCGGAAGACATGAAAGAAGTCACGACCAGTATCTTCAGTACAGGAAAAGTGATCATCACCGGGGCGGAGACATTCAAGGAGATTGCATTTGCATACAACATAATTAATCAGCACATAAACACAGAGCCGAGCATTAGAGTGAAGAGAGTCCCATCGGAAAAGTTTGAGATTTTTGATACATTATCAGGGGCAAACATAAAAGATATAGTACAAAAATTGAAGGGCATGAATATAAATTCATGGAAACGAACGATCGTGAATAGACAAATTAATTTCTGATGTAATAATAAATGTCTCAGCGACTTGGAATGGCCGATGGTCGATGCTTCACCGTGAACTCGGCTAGTCAGTTGTACAACAACTACTTGATGAACAAGAACGGTATCTCGTATGAAGACAACTATTCTTATCGCAAACTTCTGCAATCGAAGGGACCGGAACTTTTCAAAACAAACCAAACCACCGCCAAGTGTGCTTCATGTGACGAGCCATTGGTCGATACGCGCAATATATATTAAACACGCGAAATTACGATAAATATTATATACAACCTTTCTAGAGAATGTGTGCATGTGCTATATGTCTCAATGAAGTCAGAGAGACGAGACATAATAAACACATAAGATGTGGTCACTTGTTTCATTCACATTGTCTAGAAAAGTGGAAAGATAAAGGTAAGCAGACGTGCCCCGTGTGTAGAAAGATTTTTGATGGAGCAAATTTTAAAGTTCAAATAACTATACATAATATGTTTGAAAATGTATCCAATACGATAGATTTACAAGAACCATACATTTTTGACGCACTCGATGTATTCTTTGATGTCGAAAATGAAAACGACGTCTCAAGTCTTCTTTCTGACTTTGGGGTGAGTGTGTCCGACTTTGATCCCCTTGTTCTTAACACAGAATGAGCTGCAGTAGGTTTTATAATTTAACGAACCGTAGTTTCTAGAAGCTTTTCGTGGATCGATGATGATTTTGTTTTTCGCGTCGGTGATGAGCGGTCCCGTAGCCCAACCTCTCTTGTGAGCGAATATATTTGCCTTAAACCGCACGATCTTACCGGGCACCAATTTAGGGGCAGCCTTTTTAACTCGGGCGATTGGAACTTTGAAAAACTTAGCTATGGCCTCGTGTGTATTACCACCCTTTATCTTATATTCAACTTCATTCACTTGTTTATAAAAGTGAAAATCCCCTTGTCTAAAATAATTACTTGGGTTCCCAGGTGCCACGAACATCATGACTTTATAATGTCCCGGTTTACACTTCTCTTCAGCCTTTGCTACGTATACCTTTTTGGGGTTATCCGCCACGACGCGCTGTGGGAGTTTTTTACAGCTCACGTAAGAATGATTCATGTTCTTCATTCCAGCTCTATCACCGGGCACACTCTTATATGATCGTTTCTTTTCATAATCCCCAACGGCATACGCGTAACAATTATTATTGTTTATACCCACGGCTCGCCCCCACATTTTATGTGTAAATTTTGGCTCCGACCCACTCAGGGGGAGTCTTTTAGTTACTTGCCCCATTAATAATATTTCAGAAAAAAAATATTATTAATAGATAAAATGATCCAAGGCCTTGTGAACGCGCGCAAGACCCAAGATGCCGTGACCGAACTTCTCACGTTCGTCCTCATGATCCTCATCACGACTTTCGTGCTTCGTTTCCTCTGGAACCGTTCGCTCGTGAAACACGTGTCGGTCCTTAAAAAGCTCGACACATTCCTCGACGCTTTCATGTTGTCGCTCGCGATCGCGGTCGTCCGAGGTATCTAAACTTCTCTGTAACCAGAAATTTCTTCACCGTTAGAACTCACAAGAGTTGGAAACGACTTGATACCGTTGCACTGTTCCTTTTCACAGTCAACGAAATCGAATGATTTTCCATTTTTCTTCATGTAGTCCAATTGCTTGCGCGTCCAGCCACACCAATGCGCTCCATAAACTTTCCATTGTTCGTGACATTTTTTGCACTCGCAACCCGTGCAATCACATTTACCGTTTCCACTGCATCCACATCCACAGTCACACTTACTAGAGCTATTTCCAGTATAGAAAAGCACAATAAGTACGAGTAAAGTAAGTACAATAAACGCGATCATTATTATTTACTTAACATATTTTATTTTTAGGGATTCGCATATTTTTTCAATGGTTTTACCCTGGACATCCACACCCATCTTCTTTGCGATTTCCACTATATCCTTTTTCTTGTATGTCGTACATTTTTTACCATTCACCCGCACATACCCTTTCGGTGCGATCGATATCTTATTTAATGGTGAAGTTCGCGCGACACGCCGTTTAATCGGTGCAGCTTTCCGTTTGGCCTCCTTTTGAAGGATCGACTTTGCGCGTTGTATCGCAGACTCCGATGTTCGTGTGGTAGTTTTTGGTTTTGGTTTTGGTCTATAGACGATTGGTTTAGCTTTTGGTATGAAATTTAAAGGGTTATTCTTAAGTTTAACGGTCGATCTGTATGGGAGAAAATATGGATCCGAGAATATCTTTTCAAACGACGGTAGTCCGGAATGATCCGCATTTATCCGCAACCTGAAATTTTCGATTTTTGGTGAACGCAAACCTATGTAACTCATAGGCAGTATACGCTGAATGAATCTCACAGTTTCCATGGTCTCGCTCACACCGAGTCTTGCGCACACTTGGTACATCGCGTTCAGAAATAGATGTGCATCGTACATGGGATGAGAATTTAACGAAATTCCCCAGTTTTTATCTAAACCCTTCGTTAAAGGGTTCTTTATACTGTTTGTCATAGAGAGACCGTAATCCGATAAAAGTGCACTAACTCCAACGTCTTCCACGTTGAGTGTTATTTTACCTATTTGATACTTTGTCGGTTCCAAAGTTGGGGTGTCCATATTTATGAGTACATTTTTCGCATGAAGATCACTGTGTCTAAATGATGGGTATTTTTTACTTATTCTATAAAGATTATATAATACCTGTGTTATTATACTTCTGTAATGAATCGGTCTAAGTGTATTGCGTTTCTTCTTTATGAAGTCTTCGAGTGACCCATTATTTGCATACTCACTGTACATGATGTGTTTATCACCACAATTTTCATACGCGTATACCTTTACTCCACCCAGTGTACTCATCATTTTACCTATCTTGTATTCTCTTTGCAAAGAATCAGTTTGAATTTTTATGGCGACACTCTTCTTACATTCTCTATCGACACATCCCAAAAATACGGTACCATATTCACCCGCACCGATTTTTTTGGTGCCAACCTTAGTCCTGATGGCTCTTTTAACTGAAAAATTTGGGACTTTATTGCTATTTACTGTGTAAAATATTTTATCTGGATTACAACCTATTTTTTTTATTGCATCGGTGATCTCCTTTCCGACGGCCTCGTGATCCTTCGGTGTTCTAGCTTTACCGACTTTAACCCTCAGAGCTCTTAGGTTTCTGAGATGCTGATCCACCTGCATTTAATGTAGTGTTAGATTTTATTCGTCAACTTCGCATTCTTCTTCGTAATATTCTTCCTCCACACCTTCATCTACTTTATCAGACGTGGTAGATTCAATGCCTTGGAATGCAAAAGAGGGCAACTTCGTCGATTGTTCGAACAGAGCCTGGGATAGACGCAAACTCACACCAAACTTGTTATCGATGAACCAAATTTGAGTCACGTTGACGATGCACATGCATCGCTGCCCCTTTTCAACACTGTCGATCGGCACGAGCTCTCGCTTCGGGTTGTACGCTTCAGCCATGAATTCGCCGGTAGGCTTCGTCATGACCTTGAGCTTAACGGTATCCGGGTATTCCTCCTTACCCGGTCGCACGAGCGGCTTATAGAGTGCTTCCTTCATCACTTCGACGTTGTATGCCTTTCCCAACCATTCCTTGGAGTTCGCCGCGACCGTTTCGATAATACGCGCGTCAAGCTGCTTGAGCTTTTCGGCGAGTTCAACGGCTTGCTCGTTGTCCGGATCGATAGACAAATCGAGCGAATACGACGTCTTGTTAGTCGTCTCGTCAGTAAAGGCGCTCAGACCGTAAGGGCTTCGCATGTACGGGAGTTGCAAATACAACTTGCCCTTACCATCGGCGGTGTTAATGTATACTGTCTTGCCACCGTTCTTGTTCTTCTTCATCTTACTGAAGACAACAGAGGACGGATCAAAAGTGCTGGAAAGTTGGATCATGTTAGCGGACGACATATTGGTTTGTATATGTTATATTGGTACGAATACTTTAAGCATGTTTTTTTTTCTTACTTTACATTAAAAAGCTCATGGGTATCTTTAAGGATTGTGGATGTGGATGCGGTGGCGCCAAGGCCCAGCAGAAATTTTTGATTTCTGTCATGTCAGCCCTCGTATTCTTTGTGATTTCTAACCCAGATACGTATCGTCTCACGCGTTCTATTTTCGGTAAATGGGTCTCCGGACCAACCGGATGCCCATCTATGTCTGGGCTTGTGCTGCACACAGTTGTGTTTGTTCTCATCACGTATGCCATGATGAACATAAAGAAAGAAGGGTACGCCATAATGGAAAATGATATGGCGGTCACCGGACCAGTGCCCGGTCCATCCCCAGAAATGGATGTATCAGACGAGATGCGTGAAGCTCCACCCGCGATGGTCGATGTTCCAGAACCACTCCCCGGATTTAGTGAAGCACAGTACGATATGTTTGATAGTGGTAGTCATCTCGCACCCCTCGATGTCATGGGTGGAGAAGTGGATAAACCGGTCACTCTCAAAGTTAAGGTAAAGGAGCAAGTGTCTTGCCAGTGCGACGATGGCAAACGTATCACTATTTCGGGGTAAATTTAAATGTAATTAAAATAAAAAAATCAACATAATAAACGAAACCCGTTTACTATGTGGCTAAATAATTAAAAGTCTTCATCGAATTCGATCTCACACGAATCTTCGTCCATTTTACCATAATCACCGACGCGTTTTTCGAAAAAATTAGTTTTTCCATCGAGGCTTATATTTTCCATAAATTCAAATGGGTTCGCGGAGTTCCACAATTTCTCTTGTCCAACCTGTTTGAGAAGTCTATCGGATACGTATTCGATATATTGGGTCATTTTTTCCGAATTCATTCCAATCAGACTACATGGAAGTGCGTCCAAAATGAATTCCTTCTCAATCGCGACCGCCTCTTGTACGATTTGTTGAATCGTATCCTTGTTGGGTTTGAATTTCAACATGTTAAATAACTCAACCGCGAATTGTTGGTGAAGACCTTCGTCTCTGCTTATGAGTTCATTGCTAAAACATAACCCCGGGAGAAGTCCGCGTTTTTTCAACCAGAATATAGCGCAAAAGCTTCCCGAAAAGAATATACCCTCTACACACGCGAAAGCGAGGAGTCGTTCACTAAATGGCCTCGAATTATCAAACCATTTCATCGCCCATCTCGCCTTCTTTTCTATACACGGCACCCGTTGGATAGCCTCAAACAGTTCCTTCTTTTCAGAAGGAGAACGGATGTATTTGTCGATGAGTTTACTGTACGTTTCCCCGTGAACCATTTCATTATGAGCTTGATATGCGTAGAAGCTTCTGGCTTCGGGATATTGCACTTCATCCGCGAAGTTGTTATTCAAGTTTTCGAATACAATTCCATCAGACCCCGCAAAAAATGCTAAAATCATTTTTATGAAATGTTTTTCGTTTTCTGTAAGTTTATCCCAATCGTCCATATCCTTTGATAAGTCAACCTCTTCAGCTGTCCAGTTGCTCATCTGTGCCTGTTTGTAAAGTGACCATAAGTTGTCGTGTTGTATGGGAAATACAGTAAACCTATTCAATGTAGGCAGCAACATTGGTTCGGTGTCTTCGATGTAATCTTGGAAATCAAAAAATGTACCGTGGTGTTTTCCATCGATGAAAATCTGTGGATACGTCGTCACAGTTTTCCCACACAATTTTGAAAGGTCGTTCACTTCTATTTTTGTTTTTTTATAATCGATACCAAGATCGATGCACATTTGTTCAGCTAATTCACAGTATTTACAACCATCTTTTGAAAAAATCTCGACCCCCATGCGTGTGTTATTACTTGAAAATATTTTTGTCTCAAAACTTTAAGAATGATAAATTTTTCAGAGATCCAGCCTGGTGATCTCATTAAAGTATTACTGAATATCGATGATGTTGATGATGAGATATACGCTGTAACAAAAGACAATAGAGAAGACTATCTCATCGTCAATTATTACCTCGATACATCACTCGTGTATAAGGGTGCGCGCGTATACGAGATAGATGAAAACGAAGAACTTGTACAACACGAAAACTTATGTGAACACTACCCAGACGGTTGTTCTATATTTTCTAAAATAAATGATGGCATGTATTGCCTTAAAGAAGAGATCGAAGATGACATGGATAGCGAGATCATAGACGAATCCGATGAAGATAGTGATTTAGAAGGATTCATCGTACCAGACGACGAGATCGATGGACAGGTGATTCCACCCTCATCGCAAGTTCAGATAGATAAGGCGTGGAATGAATGGCAGCCTACGAGCCCTGGCTCCAGGAAATTCAAAGAAGTCGTCGATTCCATAGAAGAGTTCGCTAAAATGCACGCTGATAATCTCAATTTTTAAGAACCTAAGTGCGCATTTTCAAAAATGAAAAAAACAAATATTCTGGTATGGAAGGATTGACTGCCATCTGGTCGGATGTCGACCGTTTATTAAATAAACCCACTATAAGAAAGTCGATCAATACACATTTATGCAATAATTGCAATGGAATAAAAGTATTCACAAAAGAGGGTATGCCTGTGTGTTCACAATGTGGATTCACACAAGAGCATTACGTAGACGACAGTCCTGAATGGACGAGTGGTCTCACCGAAGACGGCCGTGTAAACGACCCTTCGAGATGTGGTAACCCAAATCCAAACCCCGAGTTATTTTCGGATGCGTGGGGTAAGGGTACGGTCATTTCTACAAAGAATACATCGAATTATGAAAACAAGCGAATGGCGAAAATTAATTTCCATCAATCTATGAACCACACAGATAGATCGCTATTCCACGCGTATAAAGATATAGATGAAGCCTGTCACACACTCCCGGAAAGTGTCTTGAAAGATGCCAAGATGATGTATAGAAAATTCAATGTAGAGAAACTAACACGCGGTGCAGTTAGATTGGGTATAAAAGCGAACTGCGTATTATATGCGTGTCGCTTATCTAATATACCCCGGACTACAAAAGAAATTTCAGATATGTTTGGTATTCAGAGCAAAGATATAAGTAGGACTACCCAGATATTCAAAGACACGCTACTCGGAAAGACTGAGAAAAACTACGTGACTAAGCCATTTAACGTGATGCAACGTCTATTGAATTCATTTGAAGTTACCCGAGCTGAACGGTTAGAATGCAATAAGATGTGCTCTAAATTAGAGGATTGCACAGATCTTATGAGTAAAACTCCAAATAGTGTCGCGTCTGTGATCATTTACATCGTGATGCGCGGCAAATTGTCTAAAAATAGAATAAGTGATGAGTGTTCGGTATCTATACCGACCATAAACAAAATAGAAAACATAATTAAACGATACTTAGAGGAATAGATGTAATAACATGTATAATGGTGAAATTGTTCTTAGCGACGCCATGCTATGGTGGTCTATGCCTTGAAAAATACATGACGAGTATAATTAAGCTTCAAATCGCACTCATAAAAGAAGGTATTATGCTCATGCTCGACACCACTGAAAATGAATCGCTCGTACATCGCGCGAGAAATGTCGCGGTTGGTCGGTTTATGCAAAAAACGGACGCCGATATTTTCATGTTTATTGATGCTGATATAGACTTTAACGCAGATTCTGTCGTTCGTCTCGTTAAATCCACGCACGACGTATCGGTTGCGGTGTACCCCAAGAAGGTTGTGATGTGGGATCAAGCCAAGACTGCGATCGAAGCCGGTGACGATAGAAATATGGCGATGTTGTCTTCGAGTCTTGTCGCGAATATCGGAGCACATCGACGTTCGGTTGAGAACGGGTTCGTTGAAATTCTGGATGGACCGACTGGATTTATGGCCATCAAACGAGCGGCATTTGATAAAATGCATGAAAAGTTCACGGAATTGAACTGTGTGAATGATCACGCGAATAGAGATTTTAATGAATATTGTGCGGTATTCGACTGTATGATCGACCCAGAGTCGAGGCGTTATTTATCCGAGGATTATGCATTCTGTAGAAGGTGGCAACAGGTCGGAGGTAAAATTTATGCGGATATAAATACCACACTCGGACACGTTGGAAACTTACCATTCTCTGGGTGTATGAATGAGAGGCTTAAGGCTTAGATGCATGTAACATATAAAATGAGGTTAGCCACCATCGTTGTGACTCGGAGTAAGTCATGTCATGTAAAGACACTTCACACTGTGCTTCGTTTGAATTTAATGTGTATTCAGTCAAAAGGAATTCAAAATGAAGTCGTGTACGTAAATGACGACCCATACGAGAAGTCAAATGTCATACAAAAATACATGAAAATTGCCGATAGAATTCTATACATAGATTTTGGGGTTTCTATGGACGAAGGTTCAATTGCACAAGTTTTTAAACCACACGAAGGTGTTGGGTGCGTGGTTTTCCCAGGTGTGATTGAAGGTATCGATTGGGAAATGTTTAAAACTAAAGTTAAGGATAATTCCACCGAACCCGTTGAACAGATTGGCCTTCATTTTGACACGGAGATTGGTAATAAGATTAGCGAGGATATCTATCAAGTAAAAAGTAGTAGCGCCAGATGTTGGGTCATGATGTGCAAGAATACGAGCAAATTCGTTAGAGATAAGCGAACATACGATTATAGGGTGCCCCCACGGATGGAACAAATGTTTTCAAAATTCAAAGAATTGGGGGTCAAAATTCATGCATATACGGCATCTAAGTTGACGATGACGTATACACACGAGTGTATAAGTAACTTACTGAACGCTGCCGGAGTTAAAGCTAATTAAAGATTTAAATTGAAACATTAAACAGATGTCACGGGTATCTGTAAAGAGGGATGACCCACTTTACACATACGCGATAAAGTATATGGAAACGCAATGGGGTGTCAATAGGAGATTCCCCGGTTGCCAACCCATATCGATTGAATACAAACACTTCGATACACTCCGTAAGAATGATTATGTGGTGTGTGAAAAGACTGATGGTGTCCGTTTCATGTTAATGGCATTCATGTATGATAAGCATAGGGTGTGTGTATTGGTGAACCGAGCGCTCGATATGTATTTGTGTAAACTTAATTTTAGACGACCCGTATACGAAGGTACTATACTTGAAGGTGAATTATACGAAGATATGTTCATGGTGTACGACTGTCTCATCGACTCCGGTGTAATCGTGGGACATAAACATTTTATCGATCGACTCGAGCATTGTGAAAATGTTTGCAAAAAATTGATGTCTCTCAAGAATGATGCGACAAAATTAAAAGTGAAGACGTTTCATCTCATGTGTGATTTTAAAAGCTTCTTGGATGATTACTTACCCACGGTCACCCAAGACATAGACGGTCTCATATTCACACCCATAAACTGTCCTATTAAAATTGGTACGCACGAAACTATGTTTAAATGGAAACCAAAAGAAAAGAACACGATAGACTTTCAAACTCATTTAGTGAACGGTGAGTGGCGACTATACGTTCAAGAAAAGGGGGAACTCGTGTTTGAATCAATCATACCGAGGGATAAAATGGATACATCTTGGTTGAGAGATAAGATGATCGTTGAATGTCGCTACATGATCGACGACATTCCAATGTGGTGGATGCCCATCATGGAGCGCACCGATAAAACACACCCAAATAATAGACGCACGTTCTATAGAACGCTCGTAAACATAAAGGAGGACATTAAAATGACTGACTTTTTAAAATGTATGTAATTGAATCTAAGCACCTCCGTGAAACTTTTGATGTTTTTATTTATTGAGCACGTATATTAACACGTAATACCCAGCTACTTCCTTCATGGTAGTTTCAAATATATTTTCATCGTCTTGTACGTACCATTTATCATTAAACTTCGTTACGGAATAATAGTGACCACCCCATTGTACACCTTCATGTATTATGCATGATTGTAATGAATATTTAATGTCGTCACCAAACGTAATGTCATCTTCTAAATGTATACGACTCTTCTTATCGAATGAAATGATCATTACCGGCTGTAGTTTCTTGAAAATAACCCGCGTCGTCGCGACGTGATGAACATTCCCATCGTCATCGGTGTATCCCTCGAGTGTGTTCCAATTCATACTTTTATTTATCAAATCACTGACTTTGCACACATGATCGTCTACGGTGAGTGTTTGTATGCTATAGTCGACGTCATTCGTATTTTTACCTTTCGGTGATATGGTTATCTGGGTCTTTTTTCCGTAGATTATGTCTTTTATGATTGAATACTCCTTTTCCAATATATCTATTATACAAAACAGCGCATCTTGGCTATCGTGTGGTTCATTCATTTTAAATCTAGGGAATGTACGTTGAAACTCTGCGAGTAATGCAGTTGTATCGATGCACCCAGAGTTCTGTTCACTAAAATACATTTTTACCAAATCATAGTAAAGTTTGGTAAATTTGCAATCGCCGACATATTGACTCTTGTATATGTATTCAGATATAGGTATGGTATGAAGAAGACACTGAATGGCGGAATTAAAGTAACATGTGTTTCCTAAGTTGTAAAACCCATGCATATATTTTTAGGATATAAAAAATACTTAAGGAGAAGACGCGTGAGTATCTTGAATAACCATGGACGTCAGACGCGTGTTTGATAACGTGAAACCGATTTTTGACAAATACAGAAATGAAGAACACGTTGAATTCGAAATTAGAGTTGGTAAATTTAACTGTGGTACATTTGATACCGATGTCGGAAAAGTTGGATTTGAAAACATCCTCGAAGGTCTTAAGAAATACGACGGCTGGGAACGGGTCGTGAATAGGTCGGAAGAAGTTTTTTATCGTAAAACTGATAATCTTCGAATTTCAATTGATGAGGATACATCCGAAGAAAAGATTGTCAAAAAAGACAAAGTCCACAACGAGGACTTTGGTAAACTCATAAATGCACCGTATGATATTAGGTTCGGTGTTTCGATTGAACACCCAATCGAAGATTATGAAGGTGAAATGGACATGAAGAAGACAAAGAGGCGCATGTCTTTTATTCGCAAGAATTTATCTATAGACATGACGATCGTTCAAGGGGATGTCGAAGACTTGGATACAGAAGATCCCAACACGTACCAAATTGAATTGGAAATTATTGACCCGAAACTCGTGAAGGATGATAATGATCTGTTTAACATTCTTCATAAGGTGAAGGATTTATTTAATATATTGAATACTAGTAAATGATTATCAACATATTTGTAATACTAATCGTTTTGTATTTCATGCTTGGTGTCGAATATAGCAAAGAAAACGTGGGTTCTATGGGGTACAAATCTAAAAACTTCCACATGTCACATGGAATGTCGACCGATATGGTTGAAGCCATGAAACGTGATGGATTGAGTGAAGAATCGATAAAAGAATTCATCATGATGGAAGATCGATTACTTGAGGTTGAACGTAAGTCCGTGTGTTCCCAGACGGCACGGCAATTTGAATCGGTCGGTATATCAGATCAAATAAAAAAGAGATTCGCTGGATATGATTTTTCATATCACACAAAGCACATTAAACAGGCTTCCGAACCATCAAAACTCATAAATAGAAGTATCACTTGCTCTTAGTTAAATTAGAACGTGTTTTCTTATAGTTTTCTATGAACTTTTTAATTTCAGTTTTGCTTGGATTGTATGTAACTATATAATTCACAACCACGTTCCCATGTTTACCGTATTCCTTTTGAATCAACTTTTTCTTGTATTCTTGCAGTCGCGCAGTCTTCCACTCCGACACCATGTTCCTTTTGATGTCATTTGCAGGCATTTTCTTCAAAACACCCTTCTTGTTAACGAGGTTTTTATACTTTACAGCGTTATCTAGAACATTTGATAGTTCTTTTACGTCTTTATTTATGTTCATAACATTTTTGAACTTTTTAATCCATCTCGGTCCATATAATTTTTCTATGTCATTTCTTATGCTATTTTTATTGAGGCGTCTCTTTTTTTCTATTTTTTCTACTTCAGCATTTCGTTTGATTTCCATGTTAATCATCTTGTTCATGCGAGTCCTATTGGCTTGTTCCTTTCGATTTTTAGTTTGTTTGATCTTAAGTTTTTCACATAAGGTTTTTATGGTATCAGAATTATCGACTTCTATACCTTTTTCTAATGCCATCGCCACTAAGTCACTCTTTTTGTAGTCGACACACGCTTTATCTCCGACTTTAAAGTTTGAATTTCCTAGATCGAACTGTTTAATCATAGTACAAAGTTTTTCCTTTTTATTCTTATCTTTTATTCCAACAACACCCAGTTTTTTAGCCATTTGTATGAGAGTCGTTTTAGTCAACGCTTCACATTTCTTCTTACCTATCATCACTTTACCGTTCTTATCGTATGTGATCTTCGGTGCATTCACCGGAGACTTTCGAGCCGTCTGCTTTTTTGGTATTTTGTAACAACACTCGTCACCTTGTGGATTCTTCTTGGCTCGATACCCCTGACTACACGGTGGTCGTCTCGATTTAGGACACGTGGTGGCTTTTTTAGAAACCACTTTGCGTGTTTTATTGGGTATAGCAGCTGTAATTTTTATTTCACCTTTGGATTTCAACATCGAGAAAAATCTAGTCGCCTTTGTGTACGCCGCATTCAAATCTTTTGGATTTTTAGCACCCGATATTTGTATGGCGCCACTTTTCGCTATTATGTATTTGTGACCTTCATAAACCGCGTACATCATCGGAGAAAGCTCGGGTTCATAATTTGATTTAAACCCGTACGCTTGACTCTTAGAATTCAGACGCATCATATCCAAAATAATACCATTTATTCTGAATTGACCACTTAAATTATTGTATTCAAATGGGTTGTATAAAAATGCCTGTCCGCGCGTGTATTTTTTTACGATAAATCGGCGAATGAGTTCGGGTTGATTTTCAATTTGCGAATCTTTACCCACGAAACCACCCGAAAATCGTATCTTGCCATTTTTGTAAAAATTGGCCGTTCCGCCGTTCGTCTCAACTCCATTCGTGAGCGTAAATTTTACTTGAACAGTAAAAAAATTTGCGTTTATGTCACCCTTTTTTCCATATTCTTTGGTGTGAGTAAATCCAGTTTTGAATCTTCCATAAAGACCAACGATTTCTTTGGTGTCTATGGATAAACCCTCTCCGATGGGTGTTTTCCCGAGTGGTGTTTTTTGCAGTATATACTTTAAATCTAAACGCGATTCGGCATCGAAGTTTTTGTTAACCGTCGCGTTAAACATACCCAAATTGAGCCCACTCAAAGTTAAATTTGTATTATACGCGTTATCGTTATTGCTATTGCTATTTGTCACGTATTGCGCAAATTCACCCATGTTCTGATTGTTTATCACCGTGTTTTTAAGACGCGTGGGAAACGCAGGTGCTGGCTGTGCGCGTTTCACGTCAACTCCTGAGTTTTTTATAAAACTCTGAAGGGATTGCGGACGCTCCATATCTAATGTAATTGTATATTTTTATTACACATCATCCTCGTTTGATACGAGGGTATCATTAACTATATCTAAACCAAATATGAACGGTTGCATACTGAATGGTGTACCTCGGTATAATGCGGTGTGCTGACGCACTTCCACGTCTCTCTGACTGAAAGGCCCCGCATAGAAGTCCTGATTGAATCTCGGTTTACCGAGGTTATTCGCGGTACAATGTTCGTTGAACTTTTCAACGAATAACTTTTGAGGACAGCAGAGATCTGGACTGTACTTGATGTAAGGCGATTGTAAAAAGTTCTCGAGCGTACTCGAAACGGTCGCGACTTGTCTTTGTACATCTTTGAAATATTGTGGGACTATGTTCCATATGTCCTTGTTTGCGTACTTTTGTGCGTATTCTAGATATGCACGAATGCATTTTTGAAGAATTATAGGAATCTCAGCTTCGAGCTTTTTATCGAGTGTGGGATCGGCATCTTTCACTTGTTTACCAAAATTCCACGTGAGCATACGTCTCAGAACACTCCCCGAATTATCTTTGTAACTGGGAACTTCATTTCCACCCAATACACCTGGGACTTTCCACGTCATCGTCTTCGCTTTTTCATGTTTAATCGCACAAGATACCTGTTCCCCGGATACAATGGATTGAAATTCCGCCTGTTCCAAAGAGATATCCCCCTTGATTTCGGGTGAAATGAAAACAAACGCATCATAAATCGAAGAAAGACCAAACTTCTTCTCCACGTTGTTAGATAATGTCCGGACATCATCCACGTCATAGAAAAGAGCGAACACTTTTGTGATGAGTGTCGATTTCCCGGATCGCGCGATCCCCTTCAAGAATGGAATGATCTGCCACCCGTCCAATTCCCCTACGTCAAAACATAAACGCCCACCCATGATATACATCCATTTACACACTTCGGAATCAAATTTCTGATAATCTAAGACTGACTGAAAATATGGAGTCGGTATATCTTCCCACTTTTCTGTATACGAGTAATCTTCGAAATCAGTATCGAAATATTTACAACTCACGATAGCTTGATCTAAGTTTGCAAACTCTTTTGAGTCGTATGTATAAAATGCCGTTTCATAGAGTGCAGTCTTATCCGACCAACTTTTACCCACGAAAACCCCATTTTTAAAAGACCACACGTGTCTGTTACGTTTAATCTCTGGAAATTGCATGTCGTTGCAGTTCGTTAAATGACGGATCACATCGGAATATGCAGAACCCCTACACGAAAGATTTTTCCATAACTCAAATTCAGTTTCTTTCTGCGCTACACCGTATACGTAGTCCTGTATTCTGTGTTCCTGTTTCCAAGCTCGAGTATCGTGGCCTTCTTCCGTGCGAATTTGTTTGCAACAGTGCCCCTTGTATCTTTTTATGTTGTTTTCATAAAGTTTTTTCAAGATGGTCAATATGGCCTGTTGATAAGGGCTCAATTCATCCAGAGAAGACGGTAATGTAGAACACCTAAATATAGATGGGTCTGTTTCGGGGTTTATGGGGATATAAGTTGGGTTGTTGATTCTCTCGTAGATTCGTGTATGTCTGAATACAATCTGCCACGCGTCGTCAACTTGGTCTATCAAACGATTAATTCGAGTTGATATTTTCATATCATCACCGTCATCGAGATCAAGAATCTTCAGAGCATTTGCTCTGTGATATAATTGTCCTAATTGTAAATTCATGCGTTGGTGTTTTGCAGAAATACTTTCGATATCTATGCTAGTCATCGGTAAACCGGAATCATGGTTAAGTTCGTTGGGTGTAAAGAAATTTTTAAAACCCAGTTGGAAGGATACCGCTTCATCATCACGTCTCATTATGTCCCACATGTCTTCCAATTGGGTCAAAAGGTTAATGAGCTGCTCCGGATTGAGACCCTGGATGTGATTCATCCACATCACCTGATTCGTCTCGGTCGGATTTGCATCGTGATTGATGTAATGTGTTTCTATCATCGACAGCTCCTTGTTCTACCCATGGGTTATTTTTCTAAGTACTTTTTTGGAGGTGAGCCAATATTTTGACCATAATCCTATTTTGGGTTTCAATTTGTTTAGATATAGATACTAATGCGCTACACACTGTATCACCCTCTTCCGTTGAAAAAAGGGACGTCGCGACATCGGTGATGTGACCGATAACATCGTCTTCACCCATGATCGCCCATTCCGGAATTTCTTCTTCGTCGTCGAATTCCTGTGGCTGTGACCCATCTTGATCCTCGTCGATCTGAATTTCAAGTTCACTTTCGGTCTCGTATTCGGATTCGGAATCAGTTTCATATATTTCTTGTGTTGGTTCGACTTGTATTTGATCAGACATTTATACAATACTCCAGGAAAAATCAAACTGAGTTTTTTCGCGAAATTATTTTCTCCGTATATAGTACAAAAACTCTCACAATGGCCGGTGGTCTCATGCAACTCGTCGCCTATGGCGCCCAAGATGTCTACTTGACTGGTAACCCAAAGGTTACCTTCTTCCAAGCGGTGTACAAGCGTCACACCAACTTCGCGATGGAAAACATCGAACAAACCGTCAACGGTACCCCAGGTGCCGATGGCCGCGTTTCCGTCACCGTCGCGCGTAACGGGGATTTGGTCGCCGACATGTACGTCGAACTCAAGTCCGGTGCCACCGCCGTGACTGATGATGCCTGGCTTGCGGAGCGTGCGGTCAAGGATGTTGAATTGTCCATTGGCGGTCAGCGCATCGACAAGCACTACCAAAAGTGGTGGCGTTTGTACTCCGAGCTTTACTTGGATGAATCCAAGAAAGCGAACTACGGTAAGATGACGACCGCGACCAAGGCGGGCGACAAGATTTTCCTGCCACTCATCTTCTTCTTCAACCGCAACCCAGGTTTGGCGTTGCCACTCATCGCGCTCCAATACCACGAAGTCCGTCTCGACTTCGATTTGTCGAGCGCCTTCGCGACCGTCACCGACGGCTCCACCTTCAAGGTCTGGGCGAACTACATCTACTTGGACACCGAAGAGCGACGCCGTTTCGCCCAAAAGGGTCACGAATACCTCATCGAGCAAGTGCAACACACCGGTACCGATTCCGTCACCGCGGGTACCGAAGTGCAAAAGCGCTTGTCGTACAACCACCCAATCAAGGAACTCGTCTTCTGCCTCGATGACGGTACCGATTCTTGGCGCACCGCCAACGCCCACGCGACCGTCACTTCCAACGTCGCGCGCGGCACCGTGTCTAACTGCTTCATCTCCGATTCGCTCGTTGGTGCCCCACTCGTGCTCAGCGAAGGTGCCAAGTTCTCCGAAGATGACAACGGTACTTTGGACACCTTCAAATTGGTCCTCAACGGCCAAGACCGATTCAAGGAACAATCCGGTAAGTACTTCAACCAAGTGCAACCATTCGTTCACCACTCCGGCTCCCCAGCGCCCGGTGTGTACGCGTACTCGTTCGCGCTCAAGCCAGAAGAACACCAACCAACCGGTACGTGCAACTTCTCTCGTATTGACAATGCCCAAGTCGCTATCAAGGCCAAGTCCGGTATCGCCGAAACCACGCTCCGTATGTTCGCGACCAACTACAACGTCCTCCGCATCCAATCCGGTATGGGTGGCCTCGCCTTCTCCAACTAAATTCGTTTTAGTTTAATTAATTATAGACAAAATCAAACCATAAAATTTAAAACGTAAACCGCGTGTTTAAATTTTATTGTGTACATAATATAAACATGTCTGAATCACAACCGGAACAACCAGAACTTCCAGTAGAACCAGTCATAGTCACCGAAGTCCAAGAGGTAAAACGTGCACAACCCGCGAGATCTAATATGGGTGTCATCCTAGTCAGTGTGGGTGTTGTGGTGCTCATGTTGGCAATCGTATATTTCGTGCGTTTCGATAAAACTAAAAACGGTACAGCTAAAATGAATACCTATAAACCGATGCCTCTCTATAATCGCAACATTGGTAACCAATTACCTCTTAATACGCAATCCATATCAAATAATAGTGGATACGGCTACAAAGCGAATGCATATTAAAGTTAAAAACCGATACACGTGTAAGTATGATAGAAATATATACAGACGGCAGTTGTTTACATAATCCGGGTCCGGGTGGATGGGCGGCGAAGTGTTACGATCCAGACTTCACACTCGAAGGTGGATTTCGCACGAGTACGAATAATATCATGGAAATGACTGCTGTTATTCGGGCTCTCGAAAAGTGTATTGAATTAAATGAACGTAATGTCATTATCTACACGGATAGTAAGTATGTAAAATTGGGACTCACGGAGTGGTCTAAAAAATGGGTCTCAAATGGATGGAAGACAAGTACTGGTAATGACGTCGCCAATAAAGAATTATGGGTGCGCTTACTAGAGCTCATGAATCAAAACATTTGTGTCACGATCGAGTGGGTCAAGGCACACTCCACGAATGAAAAGAACAACGAAGTCGACCGTCTCGCGAGGCGTCAAGCACTTAATTTCTCTGTGTTAAATAATGAACACCCACCATTGGTGTGAACGTGAAGAGCGACTCCTCAGGCGCTGGGCAGAGAGGGCGGCGGGTTATAGATGGTTACATAACCACGCGAGGATGCACTATAAGTGGCTCACAGACGCACTCACGTACCCATGTATCATAATATCATCTGTAACGGGTGTAGGTGGGTTTGCCGTACTTAATCCAAGTGATGATAATGTTTCGCCAGATATGAAGAGAAACATTATCATTTTTCAATATACATTTGCCTTTTTAAATGTAGTTGTTGGTATATTGACATCCATATCTAAATTTAGTAACAGTTCAACCATGATGGAAGCACATTCGGTCATGTCTATCCAATATTCAAAGTTTTACAGAAACATAGACATGGAGCTTTCTTTAGATATAGAACATAGAACCAATGCCGTAGACTTTGTACAAAAACAACGCATTGAATATGATCGTCTATTGGATGAAGCTCCGGATATACCATATCGCACTATATGTGAATTTAATAAAGAATTCCCTAATAAAGAAAATAAACCCGATGTGTGTAATGGTTTGAGTGTGATAGAATCATCCACACTTGGACCCGATAATCGTGTAAGGGACGCGATCACGCGATGGTTACGGCGAAAGAAATCATTCGATCTCACAAGGGGTGCGAGTGTTTAATTTCAAGCTTTTAATTTTAGATACCAAATCACACCAATAAACAATACGACTGAAGACACTAAATATAATACGTTCCGTGTATTACGACAAACATCGTGCGACTGAATTGGCTGCTGAACACCCCAATCACTCATGCAATCTAATGTGACGCACACATTCTTTTTTTACTCTTTCCAGTGTTCTGCATATACCATCCTGTATAAAACTCATGACGAGATGCATTCGCGCGTGCGTGATGAATCGTTCTGCGGCCAGCCACATACGCATCTTAAAATAACACACGAAAATAGTCTTAACTCAAACTCCGTATAATTTTTTATGTATCTATAAAATATATGTTTCGTCGAGTAACAAACGATAGACTACCAAATAATATACAAAATAAGATACTAAATATGGTTAATACAGAACGCAAAAAACGCAGGGAATTTTACAAAAAATTAGACGAAATGCTCAAAAAGGCTGAAAATAGAAAGAATTTAACGAGAGAAGGATTTATGATGTATTCTATGATAAATTCGCATAGGAATGGGGCAAAAAATGGTAATAAATTGTCAATGAATATGCTTAACAGGCATTTTAGAAGTAGAAAAAAAGTTGCCGATTTCTTTTTTAATAACACATCCAACCTCACTAAAAACGATAAGAGGTATATCATAAACAAGATGTTATTTGATAAGTCTTATCAGGTATTTTCGAACGATCTTAAAAACATAAAGAACAGAAACTACCTAAGTCAATACAAGAATAGATTCATTAAACGATAAAATGGAACTTCAACGTGCTATCATCAAGGGAGACCTCAATGGTCTTAGAAAGCTCGAACACCAAATCCTCGAACATGTAAATCACGTATACGAAGATACTGGAAATGGAAATGATGATTATGAAAACTTTAGTATTTATTGGATCACCGGCCAAAAAGACAAAAACCTTGCACTTGAGATGTTAATGGTGTTTCTTAATACTTGCCAAACTGCGTTAGGTGATTATTTCCAAGAATACATGGACGTCATGGTTTATCCCGGGTTGGTCGGGGCGGTGTGTGCCAAAAATCAGGCAATTATAGATATATTGAAAACATTCGCAGATGAACATACATACATGGACATTGTTACTACTTACAACTAGTTTAAAGACTAAGCGCGCATAATGTATATGTAAAACAAGCTCTTATAACTCAGTTGGTTAGAGTGTGGTGCTTATACGATAGTATACTTGAGTGAGTTCATTCTCACAAAGGCACGCCAAAGTCGCGGGATCGAGACCCGCTAAGAGCATATTAATTTTTACATACGCACCCCATATGTAAAAATTAATGTTAGTATATATAAATGGCTTTTCTCCAGAATACCGCTATTCTCATACCTGTCATAGCTGCATCCCTTTACGGGGGTGTGAAGATGGCGTCCATGAATTTTTATCCATCTATCGATAGTACACTGAATCATAACACGTTGTATGGGATACTAATTTTGTTGCACACGATGTTTGGTATTAATCCAATCAGTGAAGCACCACAAATATTAAAGAGATTTACATCGAGCACTTGGTTTAAGTTGGTGTCTTTATTCGTGATTTCGTTTTCCGCGACTCGAGATTTCGAAGATGCGATACTCGTACTTGTGACATTTCTTGGCTTGGTTCAACTCATGCGCACAAAAGAAGAGCGTAAAAAATACCCATACATAATAGTGTAGATGATACGCGCATCGTACCAACCCCATGATATTTACAAGTACAGGCGTATCAAAATCCGTACCACTATACTTGAAACTATATATAAAAAACCATCGGTGTCTGTAAAATCTGAAATACACGGTAACGATCGTTTACGTTTCAGATTCAGGGAAGCCATACGCGAAGCAGAAAAAATATGCGCAGAGGAAGACTCGTGTCGTGAGTGTTACGACGCGTGGTACGAAGTCGATGAACTCGAAGATTCACTCATGCGTCTCGGTGAAGAAGTTATCCAAGAGAATAGTATGAGATATGGTTCCATTTTACGACGCAATTTTAAAATGCGCATGGGTATAAAAAATATAGAAGATCATCACGTCATACCACGCCAATTTAAAAGGCATCCAGTCGTTAAGTTTCTCAGATACGATGTGAATGATGGCAAAAACATAATCATGATGCCCAGATATATAACGCCTGGACTCAGGCAAAATAGGTTAACACACCACGGTGGTCATTTAAAATACAATGCATACGTTGGAAAAGTACTCGATTCCATCGACAATCTCGAAGATCCAAAGAAAGATTTTGAATTATTCGTTGAGTTTCTCAAGAGTGCGTGTCGGTTTAGACCACAGGATGTACCTTGGAAGTGAGAGTTCTTGTTTTATGCGAAGTTTCCTCCAACATTTTTTGATATTCTTCTATCACAAAATCTTGTGGCTCCGAATCAGCGTCCATTCGTATGAGCAATATTCTTCCATCAATTTCCATGTTAGAGAATGGTCTAGGTAATACATTTTCGTTTTTATGTAATTTAAATGGCGAGTCCTTACATTTTAATATTACTACAAGTTCATCTTCCCATTGCCCGATAAAAGTTGCATTTCCCCTGAGTATCTTGTATATTTCGTTTTTATCGGGCGATAGGTCTACGTTTATTTCGTGTATGTCGTCAACTTTTTCATTTATAAGTACAGCGATTACCATCTTATGTTCACGGTACAAAAAAAATTAATAACCCTTCTCTAGGAGGTCCACGGTCGCATCCGGATATCTCTTCGAAAAGAATTGCTTGTCGTCCCAATCACTGTGTCCTATTATACTCGCATGCGATCTGTCTATGAGCATACAGTGTCTTAGATCTTTATAATAAATACGTGCACCTTCAAAAATCAAATCTTCGTGTTTCATGTCGATGTGATTATCCATGATTTCAAAATATTTCGTATATTTTTTCATATTTTCAACGTGAATTAGATAACATTTAGTGCTAGATATCCATTTTACGAGTTCCAACCCACTTCTATTTTTTTCCGATGCGGGGTATCGCGATAGGCAATGAAAAAAGCATAATTCGAAGTTATCACCCAATTCGTTTATCACTTCTTGAACTTCATCAAAAAATTTGTGGTGTGTGATGATGACATTATCTTCAAACACGAGTGCATATTTTTCTTTGGATTTGAAACATCTATCGTATATGTTCATGTGACCTGCATAACAACCTATGGCTCCTAAATTAAAATATGTGATGTTTGGTCTCACCGCGTTTTTATCGTAATATAATTTGAGAGCTTGTCTGTAATATTTAGGTTCTACGAATTTAGAAAACTTTTTTGCGGATTCGGGTGTTCGAGTATCGGGTCCCTGTACTATTTCTAAAGGTACGGTGTGATCGTATGTGTCTATGAAATTACGTGCACGTTTTTCATTGGGGTCAGTGGTCAACATGTATGACTTATATTCTACACGAGGTGCATTTAATATATGTTTTGTGAGTATAAGTATAGCGATTAGAAATATTACAATAAACATGCTTAATTTATATATATAAAATTATATGCGCAGAGATGCGATGAAATTCATAGAAGTTTTCGTTTGAGCCCAAAAATAATATTCGCATAACGCGGCCTGAATAGACGGACACGGTATACCTGCGTGCATACAATGAATAGAAAAGGTCTTCGCATAGAGTGCAGTCTCTTGTAAGACCTCATATGGGTTTGATTCTTTGAACATGTCACACTCGAGCGCACTCGATTCTATGCAACTTTTAAGTTGTGGACACGCTCGCGTGGCTTCGATGTATACCATCGCATACATAAAACGCACGGTTTGTAACGCGACCAAATTGTCGGTAAATTTGTTGAACACTTGTGACGTTTCAGTCAACTTCAAATCTCTACTCATTGAGCGTGCGTTTGCGTTTGACTGCAATATGGGCACACACACACCCGTATTTAATGCCTGAATAGAGCACCACGTGGATCTCAAATTTTCGTGTGCGATGTCTTCGTACTGTGGTGCGGTATACATTCGATTTATAGTGTGTTTTAAAATTGGACCATTTACATCAGTTTTTCGTAGTTCATTCAGTATGTTTATGATTGATGCATCTTGATTGAAATATGCATAGATATCTGCGTACACTTGATATAATGTACATTCCATTGCTTCGTGTACGGATTTAATCAAGTGACCAGAACCCGGATCCTCGCCAACGTGTGTGAGTTTTTTAGCGAATGTTCGAAAGAAAATTTCTTGTGCGTCGACGATGTCTTTCGGACCATCTATGATCAAAAGTTTATCGGATACACCACCAGCCATGTAGTGTATACCCTTGTCTTTGCATTTTTCCGCGTGTAATTCACTCGTCTTGAAATTTTCCATGTTCATGTTTACGATGGTGTCTTCTTTGTCGCACCATTCAATGAGTTGATCCATGGTTCGTTCGTGTTCGTAGTCATCCGGATTTACAAACGTCGCGATGGTTCGCGGCATATCCATGTTTACAGTCAGATCCGCAACGTTTGGATACATTTTTACATTTTTAAATGGTTTGAGTGAGGTTTTATACTTATCGTGTACGTGTACACTTTTGAATTGTTGCATATCACGTATAACCTTAAGGCTATCCGGATTCACACCGATGATACCATATGAAGCCATATTTGTTCCTGCCTATCATTCGGTTCTATCTTTTATATTACTTCCACCCGTACATCGACATGTCCGATTGTTCACACCATGGATATACTTCTTCGTATCCCATGAAATTGTACGCTTTCATACCATCTTTTTTGCACTCGCGACATATGTGTATGTTATCATCTATGATCGTCTTTATAGCGAGTGAACGACAAATATCGACTTTGCTTATTTCTAAATCAGTGTAACTGTTCGTCATCACGAGATCATCGAAGATGCCTTCAAAATGGCGATTGAGCCACGCTTCAGTTTTAGTTCGAGCCGCATCTTGTCTTCCAGTTACTGCGTAAATCTTTTTATATTTGGATTTAAGTTTAACCATACCAATTTGAGATCTAACGATGGGTTGAATTTTATAAAAATCTTCGGATTGATAGAACTCTTCAACCATTTTAGATGATTCACTTTCAGTGATATTAAACATTGTTTTGTATACGTATTCATACCTTTGGTTAGATGCCGGCATTTTCAAACCACGCCATTTAGCCATTGGCTTTACGAAAGGCATGAGCACTTCATCTATATCTATCGCAATTTTCTGCATATATTATAACATCACTCGTAATCTCTAAATGCGATTCCCACCGGAAATCTAGGTACACCGAGTTCAGTGAGATTCTGGTATTTTACCGTGAGCATCTTGTTCATATACTTCGAACTATTTTTGAACATATCCCGTCGTTTTTCTTGGGTTCCTTCCGGTCTCACGGTAAACCCATGTCCATCTTCAGTGATACACTCCCACACGGGCGTTCCCACATCCTTACCCATGCACTCTCTTACACCGACGACCATGTATTCGTCCGTCTTAAAATCCTTGTGCTTCAATAGGTAATTACTTCTTTTGCCGATTTCATAGATACTCGACGCTTCTCGTATCATGGTCCCCTCATAACCAGCGTCTACGTACGCCTTATGAACTGCATCGAGATCACTTTTTGATTTTACCCATTTTGTTTCCACGGTGACCCTATATATGCGTTCGTCGAATGTGAGATTTGGTCGATTCGTGTCGAAGTAATCAAACACATGAAATTCCAATGATTTTGGGTTTGTCTTGAATAAACTCGTGATTTCCTCGAAACTTTTAGACGGATTGTAACACTCCCCGTCTAAGTATTCTCCATCTTTGAGTCCTATACCTAGGTACTCGGTTCCTGGTACAATCTTACCCGTTCTCGATATACCACCTTTGTTAGACACGAGAAGTCGAACACCGTCTATTTTTGGTTGTACATAAAATGGTTCAGATATGTACTTATGTCTATCTTCCCATTTATTCGCCAACATAGGAAGAATAGGTATCTGCTTTTGATTCTCCCACATCGTCTTTGCACGTTTAAGAGCGCTATCATATCCAAGCTTGACGTCAATTATAGAAATAGATTCTTTCCCACCGACCAGACCGGTCTTTTTTATGATACGGGCCGTTCCATCAGACACACTTTCCACACTTATATCAAAGTACCTCTGTCTGCCGTTTTTATCGGTTTTAAAAATTGTTTCCATTATATTAAGGGTAGATATGATTCCGGTCGTAAATTACGAGCGTTTGGAGCGACTTAAGCCTCCCCCACCTACGAATATTCCATTGAATGCGAATACTGCGTGTATATTTATAATAATATTAGCTGTTATTGGTTTATATAAAAGAAGTGTGGATGTTAGTCAATCGAGGTCACGACGTTATACTTGAGACACTCTTCAACATTTAGATAGATATCCTTTTTCATGAGTTTCTTGAACTCCTTTTCTGGAATTTCAGTCTTCTCGAGGTAGACCTTTGTGATCATGTCCATAAACTTGGAGCACGAGTCCATTTCATTTTTAAGATCTTCAAACTTGCCCCAGAAACCATTCGTAGACAATTGATGAATGAGAACGTGCGCGTTCTTACCCATGCGGCGTTCATGTCCACCAAGCAAAATGAAGGACGCAGCACTACAGCATGCACCTTGTGCGATGGTGATGACCTTCACGCGTGATTTTTCGATCACGTTCATCGCACTGAGACCAGCAAACATTTCACCACCATCACTGCATATGTTAATTCTAATTTCCGGTTTAAATCCCGGGAAGTCGATAGACTGCTTAAGCAACTTATTTTCAAGCTTTTTGAATTCTTCAGTAAATTCCAAAATATCGTCCGTCGTCACGTCACTGTAGAAGAACATTTCATTACCAATGATGCGCGTCGTCTTAAATTCATCATCACCGGTTGCGAGTGGTAAGATAGTCGGAGTTGGCATCTTTTGTTAATCGCGTCGATATGTTTTAAGTTACTTTTTGTACTTTTTAAATGCAGACCCACTCGATGAGATTTTAGGTTTTTTTACGTATTTTTTGAATGCAGAACGTTTGGATGAGATAACCTTCGGTTTTGGGGATACGGCAAATTGTACAACACTCTTCATTATGGTTTTCATTTGATTGTTAAACTCTTGACGTACACTGGTTACCAACCCAGATACGGTACGCTTACTCGTAGCTGTGCTGTTGTTGCTATTGCTATTGCTCATTTGTATACTCTTTTATTTTTTTCTTGATTTGTGATACTTCACGCGGTTTCAGTTTATTACCAATCGATAAATGATTTATAACATCAAAATCTTGTGGAGTAAGTTTATAATGGGTGTACATCTCCAAGTTGTTTTCTATGGCATATTTTCGTAGGAGATATAATTCTTGGTGACTCTTGCACCCAGATCTAAGTTTTATATTATTGTATTTCTGACTTCGCATCTTATAATTTCCAAACTTAGTCCAAAAACTACCCGGTCTGAGTGTTGATGCGTTCAGTTTTTTGCCTAAATTTGTTCTGGGTATGTTTATCACTGCATTTTCAAAATATAACATAGAACTCCAATGTCCCTGATATATACTCGTATCGAATAGATCGGCATCGGATAACGAATATGCTATATTTTTGTAATTAACGTCGTTTGAGTCTAGATAGTTTTCGTGTATAACACCCCACACGTGTCCATGTTCCGAACTCAGATCGGATATTTTCGTGTGAGAGTCATCACATAATACTAAAGATGCCAATTCTTTTGGTTCTATGAAATGATCTTTTTCATCGGAACAATTCATATAATCAAAAAAGTTGTGCAAGTTGCCTTTACATTTTTTAGCGATCGCGAGTGATCGTTCATTGTTGTTCAAATCGAGGGTTGCGATTTGTTCTGGTGTTCTCTTTGGTACGAGTATGAGCTCGAAGTTTGGTAATAAATATACACTATTAGATGAAACTATGAACGGCTTTTTAGTAAGCCTATCACCTTCGGATACACGCTCTATTAGTTGTCTTTGAACCAGAACTTCATGTCTATAGTCGTCTAGTATCAGGTGCACGTTCGATTCTTTTAATTCTTCCAACACCTTGAAGTTGTCCGCGACTTCTATACTATTCGTTTCATCTAAGACTGAATTTATTATAAAACTTTTACCCGTGCCGGATGCACCGCATATCATGACGTTTTTTCCATCTTTTATATGTGATTTTAAAATGTCGATTTCTTTTTTATGGAGCGTATAACCCGTACTCTTTTTTTGTTTTACTATTTTAACGAAAGCGTCCATGCCTGAAAATAAGAACGATGATCTCGCTAATCAGGCTATAGATATTATTTTTGAAAATGATGCGCTTCAGACTCGGGTGATAGATCCTATAAAAAGGAAAGCGATTCCTTACTTACTATGTTTTGGTATCTTTAATTTAATATTGTTTATTTTAGTCGCTTTCATAGCAAAACGTGTGTTCACTTATTCTTCGTCTTCTTGATTATCTTCGGTGCCAACTTCGAGATCGACATCCACAGGTTTGACCGGTTTAGTTACTAGTTCGATTGCTTTGGATGTACGATTACGAATGCCAGTCTTCTTGAATGGATCCACTATACCCCGCTTGCCGGGCATCACACGCCCGCGCAATTCATCGAGTTCTTCTTTCAGTTCTTCTTCAGTCATATTTCTTTGATTCGGATCTTTTAGGAGACTCATGATGGAGTATTCTTTTATAGCCTTGAATGGAAGTATCGGATGGACGTGTAGTATTTCTGGTTTTGTGAATATGTTATCATCTGGGAACTCTCGGTCGAACGAAGTTAATATCTTCTTTGGTATGGGTGGACTTTGTTCGATGAGTCTGTCCATCTCTTGTTGACAGTCGTGGACCATGTCGCTACCATCGAGTGTTCTATTCACCAATGGAAGGTTTAGTTCAAGTCTGATTTTACGCGACAATTTACCATACAGTTGTGACGCGGATCGATGACTTTCCATCAATTCATTTATTTTGAGAAACTGCATGATAGTCGCGATAATACCCGCGATGAGATTAAGACCACCGATGATCGATGGTACGGCTGAGCGAATACTCATGGGAAATTGTTCCTGTGCAAAATTCGCAGTGCCCGTGATGGTTGAAAGCACGATCACGGGAAGCGTAAAACGCATACTGAGTTTTTGAAACATCAAAAATGATTGGTAGTTCATGTATCTATAACAGGCGGCCGCTTCACCCCATTCCTTGAGGACCTTTTCCTGTTGTGTGTGCCACTGTTTGGGTGCGTCGGACTTTTCGATATCCTTTGGAAATCCTTCGATTGAATTCGCTTTAATAATTTCTTGCTCCATATTAATAGATGAACATTATATTCTTCATCCACCTCGTATTATTCATGGCGGTGCTCATCGTTCCATTTCTGAAAAATACGCAGTTACTTGAAATGTATAGCATACTCATACCGTTCATATTTTATCATTGGTCCGTAAACGATGATACGTGTGCACTCACACAAATGGAAATGTACGTCACGGGTAACGCAAAAGAGGAAACCTTCTTTGGTAGAATCGTGGGACCCATATATAAGATGGACGACACCGATGCGAATAAACTTTTGAAAACGGTCATGTTTACGTTGTGGCTTCTCGTACAGTATAGATTAGGTAGAATAGATATTGCCTAAGTGAAACAAAGACATATATCGATTAACACACAAAATGCCTTCTTATGCTCCAGTTTACGATTACCGTTGGGGTTCGGGAACCAACCTGGTCACCGATCGATCCATCTTACACGGTGCCCGAAAATTCTTAATCGTAAACGGGAAAAAGAATGAAATTAATCACGTACCCCGAGTCGGTGACCACGGAATCCACGGTGGTGTGCTGCAGATCATGCGTGGTCAGAGAGTCATCAATTATCATTAGAAAGAAGAGAAGCGCACGTGTAATTTATATTCTCACTATATAACAGATGAACGCAAAGACTAAACACACAGCCATGCTCATAACGATATTCGTGTTGTTGCTCGTGATTTTGTACACGCTCACTAAGCCTCAGCCCGTCAGACGCGTACACACCCGAGAGCGCGTCGCCGTACCGGTTCAAATTCCCGTAGAGCGTGAATTTAGAGCGCCACCAATCAAGGAGTATAAACCACAACGCGTCCAACAGATGGGTGTGCTGCTCGGTGAGAACAACGAAACATTACCCTTGTACGGCAAGGAAGTGAGAGGAAGACGGGATAGATATCATTACTATACGGTAACACCCGGGGATCAAATGTACTCTCTTCCAGTGAGTTTGGGTGAAAGAGACTGCATGGATGACATGGGTTGTCAAGAGATTTACGGTAACGAGACCGTAAACATATTGGGACAATCGGGTGATTATGCCGCGAAATTGTATAGAACGGATAACTTTTTCTAATCAGTCTTTTCTTCTGATTTTGGTATCATGCTTAGGGCCCTGTGATATGTGTCATATGTAACGAGGCAACTCAGTACAATACACGCCGCGAGTGATCCGTAGCCGACTGGTTTCATTGGCACCGGAACCCACCATCCTATGAACTTTTTGCGCATAACATTTGTTATCATGATGCAACAACAAAGTATCGATAATGCAGACACGGAATAGTGTTTATTTCTATCGAATGGCACCGTTGGACTCCACGCGTCTTGACCTGGAAATACATTTATACCGAGTACATTCAATAGAGGTAGAATCAATGCTGGTAACATCTATTATTTACATATATTTTATATTTAACCCGAAGCGCCTTTTCATTAATAAAATTGAATCACGCATGTTTGGTTCACTCCATAGGAGCCACCTGGACCAAAATCCCGCAGTCTTCAAACCCGAGATTCCCCAATCCTCGAGTTTGCTCTTACTCACTTTAGACATTCTCTGGTGTACCTTTTGTGGGTCACTAAATTTTCGTGTATCTCCACCACCGTGTCGTAATACATAGAGACGCATGCGCATGGGATTTTTGTGTATGGTATAGTCAGTGTATCCCTTGCCACCGAAGTCCACGTGGTCTCCGTCCGGAAAGGTCACCCTGTACTTCTTTTCACGGATCGGACTTTTTCTGAGAATGACTCTCATTATTATTTACTTCCGAAAAAGTTTTGAAAAAAAAATAAATTTTTAAAAACTTTTTTCTTTCAAAAGAAAGTGAAAAAAATATTTTTTTTATTTTTAAAAAATTTTACTAGAAAACAAAAAAATAAAAAAAATAAAAATTTCAAAACTTTTTTCTTTCAAAAGAAAGTGAAAAAAATAAAAATTTTTTTATTCATTTTCGAGAAGACCACCGAATAAATTTAGTATATCTGCGAAATAATCGAACGACGCACCCACAAAATTACCTTCATAGTTCCGTCTCAGTATGTTATTGGTATCATACACGACGAAAAGTGCAAACAGAGGCACGACGAGTTCCGAGTATCTCTTACCGGAGAAGAGCCTCAACAAAATCAAACCCACGAGTGCGACGAACAAAACGGATCCGAGCGATCGAAGGTCGTATCCGAGGGTATACGTGATCACACCGAGCGTAAACATGGCGATGAAAATGGACACCGCATCGAGCAAAGCTTCCTTCGCGTTTTTCTTACCACGCGTACCCAAGAACATACCGGCGACGGCAGACATGGCCGTGAAAAGCATGAATCGCGTGATTATATTCCTCGTAAACGCAAACATGAGAAGCGCGATGAACCACGCGATCATGTATGTGAGTGCATTTTTGGCGAACGCTTCGCTCATATTTGGATCATCTATGGTAGCCTTCGCAAAGCCGTATGTCACGAGTGACTGGAATATCAAGTTTGCGAAAACCTTGGATAGAAACATTCTATTAATATACACACGTAAATTAATTTACTTTTTCAAGAGTGCGTAGTGATGGTACAAGTGGATGCCGTTGATGTACAAACCTATCGACAGTGGTATCAAGAGGACTGGACGCTTTCTGTATATGGCTGGGAGCGCCGCGATCACGGTGAGAAGAACAATCGAAAAGTAGATGACTGGTGGCGCGATCAAACCAGTCTGTGTCCGGGTGAGACCCATGAAGAAACGTTTGTCGAGCGTATCGACTTCTTCGGTTGGTTCTGGTGCGTAGTATTCTTTTCCTTTATAACCTGGCATTTATTATATATGGAGAAAATAATGAAATACCTCCTGATACCCATCGTATTCATCGCGTTTGATTACTTCAAGAACCCCATAGACCGCCTGTATTTTCATAAACCACTCAGACCACTCGTGGGTATCAGAAATACACTATTGGATATGTTGTTATATAAACCGTTCTATCATCCAAATGATTTCAACGACTTGTGGATCCTCAAGTTATATCACAGGGAAATGCTCGATTCCGTGTATTCTGGTATGAAGAACGCTAAAAAGTATTACTTTCACGATGATGACAAATGGTTCGATGAGACCGAAAAATATTACTATTATAAACTCGAGGATTTTCCACTCATAAAAAGTAGGATGGACAAGATTCCGTGCGTCGTGGGTGGTATGATAGCTGTGATGGAAGGTCCGATGCACATACCACCACATCGAGCGGAGCATAACTTATACTTGCGATACCATCTCACACTCGAAGGTACGAGCACACTCACGACTGAATATGAGACACACGAACATAAAGCCGGTGAACACATGATTTTCGATCATTCGAGGTATCATAAAGTTGAGAAGACCACGGATGATAGACGGATCGTTTTGATTCTAGATATTAAAAGATTCTAATCTAATAGGTGATGCCTACACACAGCTTCATATAATTCGGGACCACCCACGAGCTCCACTTCATCAGTGTCTACGGTACGTTTCGTAAACGGACCAGACGTTCCATCCTTACACCTCATACACAACGCAGACAATTTCGTGACGTCGTCCGACATGGGTATACAATCTAATATTTCACCAAACTTTTCTTGTTTGTAATCGGCGTCTAACCCCGCCACGATCACAGTCTTCTTGAGAAAGAGACACATGTGTATAAAATCCTTGAGTCTAGTAAAAAATTGCGCCTCATCTATGGCGACGACTTCCGAGGCACAAAAGTTCTCATCGAGAAGGGTGTCTGCGAGCTGATTCACTTTTATACAATTGAAGTCCACATCATCGTGTGTATGAATCACGTGATCATTTGATCTCGTGTCCTTCATTGAGTTTATGACTGAGATTCTTTTACCCATGACTTTGTATCTCTTAAGACGTCGAATTAACTCCGACGTCTTACCAGAAAACATATTCCCTGTGATTATCTCGAGACTCATCTTAGTTCTTTTAGTATTTTTGTGTTTAAATAACTTCCTAAGTGATGCGCATCTCACGCGCAATAAAAATTTCGGTATATAATTTATGACGAAGATCATCACAGCAAATTTTTTGTTATGGAAGTCCATGGATTTACAGACCAATTCGAGGACAAAGAGACCTCGACGCAAAATAGTGACTTGCAATTGCCCAATGTGTTTCGATAAGTGTGAATACTATTGCCCCGAGACGGATTCATACAAGAAATGTAGACGCTGTGATGGATGTCGCATCAAATTGAATACGAGCGATTACGATTGGTTAGATTAAATTATGTGTAGTAATTAAGATGACCCTCACTGATCAGGAAATATCTAAGAAAGTTCGAGAACTGCGTCGAACGAAGGGTCCAGTATACGCACCCCTTACATATTTCAGAGGGCTCAAGACACTCAAGGACGTAGAAACTAGATACATGAAAATGAAAAAGAAAACATACACGAAATTCTCTACCGATAAGAACGTGAAAACGCGCACCTCCTCGTACACGAAACGATTCCGCGAAAAGTACCCGAACGCGAAGTCCCTTCCAGAAATTGCGAAGGCGACGAAGATACCATTGAAGACACTGAGAACCGTGTACGATCGAGGACTCGCCGCGTGGAGAACCGGACACCGACCGGGTGCTTCTCCACAGGCGTGGGCATATGCGAGAGTGCATAGTTTTGTGATGAAAGGGAAAACGTATTACACAGCGGATAAAGATTTAACCAGTTCTGCGTCTTAATGTACCCCTGCGTTCATAAGTTGCAAGTTTATTTCTATTAGTTGCTGCTGCATCTACCTTTTTAATTATTTCGTTTGCGGTTAGTTTTCCGTTATCGTATTGTTTGAGATAACCATTTACGAATACGTTATTTAGTTTTCGTTTTCGTATTTGCATCTCTAATTTTTCTCGAGCCGTGTTATTTTCCCATGTTACTCTTTTTTTAGGCATCGAAGGTCTCTGCTTAGCTGGTCTGGGTGGGAGTGTCACTTTACTACCTGGTGTAGCTGACCGTTCAGTATTGTTACCCGATTGGGTATTGTTCATCATAGGTGGTGTATTTAAAATTGTACTAAATCCATAAATGGTCAGACCACTCTTAGCATTTTTAGCTCCAAGTTTACTTACATTTTCTATAAATAGTTTCGGGGATTGTCCAAATAGATGACGTTGTACATATCCAGACATACCAACAAATGCACCATCAAATGTAGCTCCACAAATATTTTTATTAAGTTGTTTTTCTATCGCCGATACTACTAAAATTTGCATTAAATCACCAAACAACTTTGATATTTTATCACCCGGTGTGTTTGAATTTCCGGCATTAGCTTTTTTAACACTCGTTTTAATTTCTTTACCATTTAAGAGGTATTTAAATCCGGAATTTTCTTCCTTCATTTCTATTTTGATCACGCCACCAAAATTAAATGTAAATTTTTGAAGATTAAACCTAGTTGATGGTATTTCATTAGAATTGAATAGTTTTGTTTGTAAAATGTCTATCAAACCACCGGGTTTACCCATACCACCCCTCGTTTTATTCTGACCTCTACCTGGATCGAGTAAATTTGGTAGAGTAACGAATCGTTTAACAAATTTTTGTTCTTTTGTACCACCTTGTGCTACATATACAGAATTATCTATAAGTTTAGAGAAACTATTAAGGCTACTTTCTGAATCTATGCACAAATGTATCGTATTAGCACCTGGTTTTCTGAGTCTGGATATACTACGGCCAATGTCGCGTTTTGGTATATGTATACGTTTACCGGATTTCCATAGATCTGCAAAGTGATCTTTGTGTTTCCGTTCCATTTCACCTGCAATTGTTATATCAACTTGTTGTTTATTTGTGTATTTTATTATTTCATATTTTAAGAGTTTTTTTACCAATTCGGATTCTTTATTGAATTTTACATTCTTGTTATCTGTAAGTCGTTTTGCTATATCACCTTCTAAAAAACTGGAAAATCCATATTGATCTTTAGTCAATAGATCATCATGTTTAAGATCTCCCCATATCATAAGCAGAAAATCGTGAACTACATCTTTTTCATTAAAATTATATGTAGTTTTTTTAACTGTGAATGATCTTTTAATGAGTACGTTAAGTTTTCCTTTAAGAAGGGATTTAGTTTTTTTGAGGTTTTTGGGTATTATTTGTTGGGTACCTGGGACGTTTTTCTGTGCACTTATCATGGCGACAGCAATTGTTCTTTTGTTTTTATTAGTTTGTTCATTTCTCAATTTAGCCAATTGTTCAAAAGTAACCTTTGGTCTATAATTTTTTTTAACTGTTTTTCTTATTTTATTGGGATCGTTATACGTTATTCCTACTTCATGTGCAAATTCTATTGCCGTTTTAATTGGTATTTTCATGGGACTTATCCCCGATTCTAGTTGTTTCTTACCCAATAGTAAACGCTGACTTTTAGTAAGACCATTGTTACTTGCTTTTGATTTAGGTGCGGTCTTTGTCTTGACCGCGGTCTTTGTCTTGGTCGCGGTCTTTGTCTTGGCCGCGGTCTTTGTTTTGGGTGGTATAGTTCTACCTGGCGTTTTTCGTGTGTCTTCTGGTGAGAACTTACTAGCCTGTGTTCTAATTCTACTTGTTGCAGTTCTACCAGACATCTTAAATTAAACACACAAAAAAATGCCTAAGTCATGTTTACCACCATGAATAATCAATCGACTCAATCAAAGATGAACTCTCAATCTATCGCTACCTACATCGCCAACCTTGAAAAGGAGAACGCCGAACTCAAAGAGCGTCTCCGCAAATGCGAAGAAGAGAAATCCATCCTGGAATACGAAACAATGCTTCACTACGCTGAAGTGAGTGACAACGAGTCCGTCGCATCCGACTCTGAATATGAAACGGAAACTGAATCGGAATCGGAATCGGATGATTACTTTGTCTGCTACAATCTGCCGCTCACGAATGCGTTTGATCATCTCGCTCAAGAGGAAGAAAATGAGTTCAAGAAATCGGTGTATGAAAGGGCGGCCAATATCATCTACCATCTTGATTTCAAATTAACCAGTGGCGAGCAAATTTCACACATGCATGGTATTGGAAGGAGTGTGATTCGAAAAATAAATGAATTTCTTGAAACTGGGGAAATTAAGAGTGTCAAGACATTCGCTACGAACGAAAATATCGCGGAACAATTGGATTTACTCGCACGCGTGGAGAAAGATACCCACAAAAGTGAGGCTTACAAGAAGGCCACCGACGCTATTCGCAAACTCCAATTCGAAGTCACGAACGGTACCGAAATTTCAAAAGGACCTCGCAAGGTACCTGGTATCGGTAAAGGTATCGCGAACAAGATTGATGAATACATCGTGACCGGTCAAATTAAGAAGCTTTCGGGATGAGACGCCGTTAAATGATATAGTTTTGTAATGAAATATCAAATTAAAGATTTTATGCGTAGTGATTCCATGAGACTTATCATAGGGGATTGTCTAGAAAAAATAGATGTGATAGAAAATGGTACGGTTACTACCATATATTTAGATCCACCATTTGATAGTGGTCGAAATTACACGATGTCTAAGGATGATTCGACTGGATTTTCGGATACGTGGAAAGGTGATGATTATAAGAACTTCATAACGCGGGTCATAGATAAGTGTTTACCAAAGCTCACACCGAATGGTACTTTGTTTTTTCACATTTCAGCGGATCGCATGTTTGTCCCTGAACAAATACTTAGAGACAAATTCAAGTATGTGCAACCCATATTTTGGAAGAAATGTCGCTCAAAGAACAACGTGAAAAAGAAGCTTGGTGCGACGATAGACATCATTTTCAAGTGTACAAATTCTAAGACTCCCAAGTTTAACGTGGTGTATCAACCGCGTGACGAAAAGTATCTCAATAATTCATTCAATAACAAGGATGAACGAGGTAATTATTCCCTCGGACATTTAGTCACCGAAAACACAAAGAAAGGGTACATGTATCCATTTGAGTTTAATGGAAAGGTATTCAACCCAGCATCTGGATGGCGAATAAAACAAGAAGAGCTCATAAAATTGAGAGATGATAATCGTTTACACCCTCCGAAGACGGAAAAATCGAAGTTATACAAAAAGATTTACTTGCATGAAACGGAAGGTAAACCGTGCACCGATCTATGGGACGATATCCACTCTATAGGCCAAGGCTCCGAATTGAGATCTTATCCAACTGCGAAGCCCATTCAATTGCTCGAGAGAATCGTATCTATTTCGAGTGACGAAGGTGATTTGGTCATGGATCCCATGTGTGGATCTGGTACGACTGGAAAAGCGTGTAAAAATCTAAATAGGGAATGTATACTCATTGATATGAACGACAATACAGAGATAATTAATAATCGATTACAATAGAATTTTTTATATGTTTTTCTAATAAAAGTGGTCTATCCTGTTGAAGCTTCACACACAAAGAAGAACCCTTATTCAGTATAGCCTTCACACCATTATTTAGTACAAGTCGAATTCTTAAATTTTTACTCCCGGGTATCACACACGATGTATTTGTTTTAGCTGGTTGTACATATTCTTCACACGAGCCAAAGAGTTCTTTCAATTCACTTTTGTGAAACATGAAAAAATGCCTCTTTTTTACAAAGTTTATGCATATATAATCGCAATCATACCCATCTAATACGTAATTTACATACGTTTTTACATTCATAAACTTGAGGAGCGTGTTGGATAATTTGTTAATCATGGATCTAGTGTCTTTTTCGTCTCCATATGTTCTGTAGTATTGTTTTATGTCATTGAGTAGATCTCTACTTCCATCATTTTCGTGTACATAAGATTTATTTAGCCAATCGAAAGACCCACTGTTACTGTTTTTGGTTTTTATAGAGATGCGAAATCCTCGGTCACTCACGGCATCCGCAGTATTTTTAGTTCCTCCTCGGTGTTCAAGCTTTCCAAGTTTTTCTCGCACACGTGAAAATCTGGGATCTGTATTTATCGTGTGTATGAGTGTGTGCTCACCATTCACACCATCGCGGTGGCTACTACCATCGTTTCTGAACCCCATTTTAAATTTTAACGACTGAACTCGGCGACTTAGGTACTATTCATTTTGATTTATTAACATCTTCCGTACTTCATCGTACACGACACTCAAAAGCGCCACTTTATACGCGAGAAACCCCACAAACGTCGCACCATAATCGAAATCAAATGCAAACGGCGCACTATTCCACACGGTTTCAAACACAGCGGTTCCTAATGGAGCCAGTAACTGTTTTTGAAACGATGACTTTTCGATGTTATCCACGTGTCTCTCGAGAAGTGCGATGTATGCCAATGACGTGGCAACGCCAACCGTGGAAGATACACCTTGTTCCGCACCCTGTGTGATGAAATACATAGACGTGAGTGCACCACCGTATGCGACGGTCATACGATTGATGCGCTTCTTAAGTTTATCGTAATCATTTTTAGGTTCAGTCGACGCACGAACGACCGCGTTGTGGATGGACCACATTTACTAATTTAGACCTGTAATCCTTAATTGAGATAAAGACTTCGAGCCCCTATTAACAAATGTCGGAACTTCAAGTGAAGAGACTCGTGCAACATGCGATTATTCCAACTCGCGGTTCTTCTGGCTCTGTTGGATACGATTTATATAGCGTCGAAGATTGTTGTATCTTATCTAAGAACCGCGGTCTTGTCGGTACTGGAGTCGCAGTTGTTTTGCCAGTAAATGTATACGGGCGCGTGGCTCCGAGATCAGGGCTTACGGTGAAGCACGGTATCAATGTCGGCGCGGGGGTCATTGATCCGGATTACACGGGTGAAATCAAGGTCGCTCTTTTTAATCACAGTGATACTGATTTTGAAATTAAAAGGGGTGACAGAATTGCACAGTTGATTTTGGAGCGATGTGAAACGCCCTATGTTCGGGAAATCGGTGAAATTAACGAGACCGAGCGTGGCTCGGGTGGATTTGGATCTACCGGTATCTAATATTTTTTACGATCGTCACAAAACCACATCATTTCTTCGGTCGGCATGAAGAGTATACCCTTGCGCATGGTCATCCACAATTGCGCCTGGTTTACATTTGGATAACTCCAAAGAATCCACCTCTCCCAGTACCCCACACGAAAGGGGTCTTCCCAGTTTTCTTCTGTGCTGGTATCGGCGTAAAGCATTCCTCTGTGTATTTCATATAGGTCTGTTTCGACTCGCAAGTCTCTTGGTATCTGGGCTCCTTTTCGAAGAAGGTGTGCTCGCATGAGTCTCGGGTTTCCATGGTCCGTGTAATCTGGGGACTCTAATGAACCAAAATCAAATGTCCTTTTATTTGGTAACAGTATTCTATATTTATGCGTGACCAAAGGACTCGGTTTGAGAACGACGTGCATATACATTAATTTGATTTTTAGTTTAGCGCCTTTTTAACACAACAAACTTAAGATCTCCCTTTTTAACTTTTTCACGTGTCAAAGGATTTGTAAATAGAATCATATTTCCATTTACATTTATAGCACTCGTCATGGACATGCGCGCCATCTTCCTAAAAGATGTTGGTGAAAGATAAAGTTTATTTATTTTTACCGCTTTGTCTCCATCGTTGAATTCATTCGTTGTGATTGGGTCTACGGGTAAATTTTTCACAGTATTATCTTTCCATGTAATTCTGTTTGTGTTTTTGTTTTCATTTGAATTCTTTTTCATGCGATTTTTGTTTTTCATGTATTCAGACGTATTCATCCGTTTCATGTTATTAAAATTGAGGCGACGACCGATTAACCCCGCATTATTAAACGACATGAGAGCTCTTCTCATAGCTCTAAGATTTTCCAGATTTTGTCTGGTGGGAACCCCTCGACTATCGTATCGTTCAATAGCTCGCCTTCCCGTATTTGCAAGATTTTCGTCAACCATCACACGTCCATTTGGTGAAGTCATTGGAGGGGTCGTGGGTGTTTCTATGACCACCCTGTTATTATTGTTATTCATACCTACATTAAATAAATATTTTTATTACCTAAGTGATTTAAAGTATTCATAATATCATTGATCATGTTTGATATTCTGAAAACAACAATCGGTACGGGTGGACCTTTGTTAGTTGAACATAAGGGTCGCATTATATCTGAACAATGCATTCTTATTACACACGAACACGTGAACAAGATGATTGATAAACTAAAAAATATCAATTTCATTAAGATTGAACAAACTTCAGATCGCTCGTTTTCAATTTCTTAACTACAAATCTCGTCTCTATGACACGCATGTAAGCATACGCAGCCAAGAACTCAAGATGATGTAATTTCTTATATAGATGCCAAGTGAACATTTTTAACGCGTAATTGTCCCTTTTATTCCACGTTTGTTCCCTCGTAGTCGTAGTAGTTCTCGCCATGACATACATAAAAGTAACACTTCTAAATATATTATGCGAACGTACACATCTGTTGATGGTATAACCATAAAGGTGGGTGAAGATGCAAAAGAAAACGACATTCTCACACAATCGAGTTTTCCAAGCGAGTGGTGGATGCACGTGGATGGTGGAGCGGGTTCACACGTGGTCATTTGCTGTGAAGACAATGTATTACCCCGTGAAACAAAACGGGACGCCGCCACACTCGCGGTATATTACAGTAAGTCTGCAAAAACACGCATGGTGCGCGTGAATGTGGTGAGAGTAGATCAAGTTCTTAAACATGAAAAGATAAAGAATCACGGACAAGTGTACCTCGAAGGGCCCATCGATCAACTCACAATTCTACCAAACAAGGAGGGTGAACGTCTAAAAAGGTTATTAAAATAATAACACGTGATATCGTTAAGATGAATGTATCTTTCGGTAATCTATTCACACCTTTATTACATCTGATACAGATAGTTGGATCATATTACATAACACTGAGTGTGTGTTCATTATTAAGTAAAACATGGGTAACATATGGCGGCTGGTAATTAGACCGGATAAGAGTATATGTCTCGCATCACAATATGTGGAAGATGAAACAATAGTACAACTCACACCTAGATTGCGAGACAGGTCGTTAACTCATGGCGACCGATATTCGATACAATCATTATGCGCTTTGCAGTTCTTGGGTTTAGTTATATTTGGTGGTAAGAATATCTTAGGCGATTGGCTCATGATATGCAACCTCGTGTTTACATTATTTGTTATGTATTTTATACGGTGCGAATATATAATTAATTTAATCACTATACACATGTTTTATACTACAGGTTTAATAGTATACGGATTTTTTGAAAAAATCCTATATGTATTTGCGACATCCCTAATATATAATGCTATATATACATATCATATCATTAAAGATTTAATTCGTGACTAAGTAAATGCATCACCAAGACTGGAAACCCGTCGTGATTCGTGGCGTGAAACAGAATGTTCCGAGTCCCCATCGTGAAGTAACGAAGGCACAGAAACTGGATCAAACTGAAATAGGTACACACGAAAAGGTGAGTCTCTCTATGTCGAAGACGATTCAACAAGCGCGCATCGCTAAAGGTTTCAAAACACAAAAAGATTTAGCGGTGGCGGTGGGAGTTCCGGCGAATATCATTAATTCGTATGAATCGGGTAAGGCCATACCCGACAATACAGTTCTTCAAAAATTACGTAAAGTCCTCGGGGTGAGGCTCAGATAGTCTGGTACACACGACAACCACAAGTGGTACCAGAATTAAAATTATAATTACAGTTAATGTTACAAACATTCGTACCTTATTAGTAATAAAGATAAGAAACCCTTGTAAGACAAATGTCTCTCAAAAAAGAAGAGATCACGTCTCGTGAGACTCCAGATGCCATGCAAAAACGTATGTTTGAAGCCAAGATTGCCGCCATGAACGGTGCGATGAAAGGTGAAAAGATTCGTTACAAGTCCAAACGAGACCCCGAGCGATTCTTAGAATTCTTGGAGTATCGATTGACGATATGGGAACAACTCAAGGATGAGAAGTTCTACGCGAAGCGAATGTATGAAAAGACGAAGGAGGTCATCGAAGGTCTCAGTTGAGACTCGAATAGTGTCCCGCGATGTAATACACATCCTTAAACCCCAATTGAATCAATCTCTCCGCTGCAATTCTGGCCCTTTGCCCGGTGTTGCAGTAGACCAACAACCCCCGCTTGGGGAGTTTTGACGTCGTTTGTTTATTCATTTTACCTACCGGTAAATGAATCGCACCCTTGTAATGTCCAAGTCTATACTCCATCGATGTCCGCACATCGATAACCTTCTTAATCTTACCATTTCTTATCATCTTTTTGGCTTCCCCTGATGATACGAGATTTTCACCTGTGATCGTATACACAAAGGCTGCAGTTGCAATTGCTACTATGACAGGTAACATTTATATATACATGCATAAAGATTTAACCCGAATGTGATTCATGAGTCTTCGAATTAAGAAGCTATATCCAGATGCTATCATACCAACGAGAACATCACCTGGATCGGTAGGTTATGACTTATATAGCATGGAAGAAATCGTAGTACCACCACTTGAACGAGCATTTATAAGCACTGGCGTGTGTGCGTCACTACCACCGGGTGTATACGGCCGAATCGCACCAAGATCTGGACTCACACTTAAACATGGTATACAGACTGGCGCTGGTATCATTGACCCCGATTTTACGGGTGAATTGAAAGTTATCCTATTTAATCACGGAAGTGAACCATTCGTCATTAAGAAGGGAAATAGGATCGCACAAATGATCCTAGAGAGGTGTGAAACACCTATTATTGAAGAAGTCGATGAATTAGTGGAGACACAACGCGGGTCTCGTGGATTTGGTTCTTCTGGAAATTAGTTGGAAAACGCGATTCCAGCCATACCATCCTTGACGCGCAAAATGTTATAATTCACGGCGTACACTCTATACAAGCCATCTCTGGCATCGGACTTTGGATTTTGAATGGTCAATTTCGCATTGTCGATTCGAGAGAAGTTAAGTGTGCCACTAGGTTGGGATTTGTTCATGGTGAGACAGAATGGCCACGAGAACAATGGAAGTGCGTCGAGAGAGGATGGCGCGAGAACGGTAGTGTGCATTTCGTGAACGACGTTGTGATGGAATGCGTTCGATGTATTTTCAAACAACGAAAGGCCATTGATGTAAAGAGACGACGAATCGAAGCTGTAATCACTGTTCCATCCAGTGCCCGACACGTTAGATGTTGTCAAGTGAAGCGATTTCACTGGGTGGTTGAAATAGGTGAGATCGATCGAGGTATCGGTCTTAGAGGCTGGCTGGTACTGCGTTTGCGTTATGAGTATCTCGTGTTCTTGTTCGGTAAAATACTCTCTTTCGGCTGTGTCTAGGTATGTGTACATACCGTACACCTTGGGGGAGGCGCCAAACGAACCGAATCCAGATCGACACTTGATTCGCAACTCAACTTCGTGATATTGCAACGCGACCAATGGGAGAGATTTGGTCCAGTCTTCACTGAAAAAGAATGGAATCATGTAATAATCACCGGCGGTACCACTGATACCCTTCGCGTTATCAGAAACTTCGGCCGTGGTGATGGCACAAGAAGCTTTCGCTTGACTGTCCTTGAACAAAACGTTGTGGACACCTTGTATGTAAAGGGAATCCATGCGGCACACTTCTTGTCCGCCGACGTGGAGGCTAAATTCGGTGACGGACGTATCATCGGTGGAATGGAATCCATTCGTGTTGATACCGACATTCGATATATTTGGTTGTTCTATCCACATATAGCTCAGAAGATCACCCTTTGATTGGATTGGGATGACAACTTCACCACCGCCGGTGAAGGTGCCGATGTAATCCATGCGTTCTGGTTTAATGGCAAAGTTGGTGTGACGCTTGTAGTTCTGACGCCAGAAGCTCACCTGTGGTTCACCCGTGATGTAGGCATCCTGAGCTCCGACTGATACAAGATCGACAAGTGCAGCTGACATAATTATTATTAAACGATATTAAAATTTTAGGTACATAACGAGGTATGGTCATCTTCCAGGCACTCACCTGGGAGACAAGGGATACCGAGGAGGAACACTTGGTCAGTATATTTGGTAAAGATGGGGTGGGTAAATCTGTGTGTGTAACGACCGCGTTCACACCTTATTTTTTCGTAAAGCTCCCGAGGAACGTCACGCAGCAACGAGTTCAGAATCTATATAACAAAATAGACAAGGCCTGTCCTGGTTGCCTCGTCAGTTACAATACTATCAATCGAAAAGATGTGTGGGGATTTCAAAACAACGAACAATTTCCATATCTCCAATTATTTTTTAGGAATTTGGCGTCGAGACGAATGGTAGCCGGACGACTTCGAAGACCACTGGAAGATGAACACGTGAAGATGAAAATATATGAATCCAACTTGGATCCAGTTCTTCGCCTTATGCATAGGACTGGTATTCAATCGACTGGGTGGCTGGATAGTGGTGATAACTGTGAAGTAGCTTACAACGCACACGTGGACATAGATTTGGAATGCAAAAATTGGCGAAATCTAAAACCCGTGGATAATCCGAAGACGGCGCCATTCGTTGTTGCATCTGTCGATATCGAATGTAATAGTTCTACCGGTAAATTCCCCGATGCGGATGTAGACGGCGATGCGTGTTTTCAGATTGCAATCTCATTGTGTAAATTTGGAAGTGATGAACCATACGACAAGACTTGTTTATGTTACAAGAAAACAGATTCAGATCTCGAGGGTTCAAATATCAGATCGTACGATACTGAGCGCGAAATGTTAATGGCTTTTAAGGACTATTTACATAACAATGAGGTTGATATCATAACCGGGTGGAATATTTTTGGGTTTGATCTTGAATATCTGATGAAAAGAGCGATCGTGACTCGGTGTGACCCCACATTTTTTCAATTAAGCAAAATGAAGGGGTATAACTGTGAACTCACAATGAAGAAGCTTTCTTCGAGTGCACTGGGTGACAATGCATTGAAACTCGTGAGTATGCCCGGTCGTTTCATTTTCGATTTGTTCCATGAAGTCAAGAAAGGGTACAAACTCGACTCTTATAAATTGGATAACGTATCAAAATTGTATCTCGGAGACAATAAAATTGATATGCCCGCAAAGGAGATGTTTGCTAGATACAAAGAGGGTGATCCAGTAAAATTACGGGAAGTCGCGGAGTATTGTATCAAGGACACTTTACTTCCGCATCGCCTGTTGTCTAAGCTATGCATTCTAATTAATCTTCTAGAAATGGCAAAAGCGACATGGGTTCCATTGTGTTATCTCGTCGAGCGGGGTCAACAGATCAAAGTATTCAGTCAACTCACGAAAAAGGCGCGGGAAATGGGATTCATGGTACCCACCATTCAATATGGACAACTCGGTGATCAAGGCTACGAAGGGGCAACGGTCCTTGAAGCACAAAAAGGTGCGTATTACAAGCCGATCACAGCTCTAGATTTTGAAGGTCTGTATCCTTCAATCATGATGGCACACAATCTCTGTTATTCGAGTCTTGTCATGGATCCTAAATACGAAAACGTACCGGGTGTGGAATACGAAACGTTCGAAATTCCTGTACCGAATAAAGTTGAGGGGCAACCACCGACAAAGCGACTCTGTAAGTTTGCACAAGGAGTTCCGACGCTTCTACCGAGTATTCTCGTCGAGTTGAAGCAATTCAGAAAACAAGCGAAGAAAGATATGGCTTCATCGACGGGTGCATTGAAAGCGATGTACAATGGTAAGCAATTGGCATACAAGATCAGTATGAACTCTGTATATGGATTCACGGGAGCTTCTAAAGGTATGCTCCCGTGTGTAAATATTGCATCCACCGTAACGACGAAGGGTCGTAGTATGATCGATGAAACAAAGGAGTATGTGGAAAAGAACTTTCCTGGTGCTAAAGTGAGGTATGGGGACACCGATAGTGTCATGGTTGAATTTGACGTAGGTGACCGCAAAGGCATAGAAGCTGTGGAATACAGTTGGAAGATAGGTGAAAAAGCCGCCGACGAATGTTCAGCGCTTTTTAAAAAACCAAACAACTTGGAACTTGAAAAGGTATATTGGCCCTATTTCCTATACAGTAAGAAACGATACGCCGCAAAGTTATGGACGCAGGGTAAGGATGGTAAGATGAACATGGATTACATAGATGTAAAAGGTCTTCAACTTGTGAGACGCGACAATACCGCACATGTACGAGAAGTGTGCAAGGAACTTTTAGATGTAGTACTTGAAAGTAGTGACATCGAACCACCAAAGGCGCTCGCACTCCAAAGAGCCATAGAGTTGATTGAAGGAGATGTACCAAACGAAAAACTCACACTTTCACAGGGTCTTTCTGATTCTTATAAGGTGAAGGGGCAGAGTGTATCTATAAATAGCCCGAATATCAGGGATATTAATCAAGCTCACGTACAAGTTGTACGCAAAATGCGAGAGCGACAACCTGGATCCGAACCACAATCTGGTGATCGCGTACCTTACATTCTCGTGAAGACGGACGATCCTAAGGCAAAGGCTTTTGAGAAATCGGAAGATCCAAAGTATGTGAGTGAACACAGTGATGTACTACAGGTCGATTACGAATATTATTTTATGAACAAGTTCATCAACCCAGTCTGTGATCTTCTCGAACCGCTATTTGATGATCCAAAAGAAGAGATATTTGGTGAACTTCTTACTAAGATCAAACCAAAAAGAAGACAAAAAAAGAAAATGGAGACTCCCATCGATGATCTCCCATTTAAAAATTAAAAGCTATGATGTATTAAGGGATGAAGATTTCTGAAAATCTCGTGCGTGTATTCGAAGATGAGGTAGAAAAGGTGTGTCACGAAAGAATGTTGATATATGCACAAAATATATGTAAAATTCATAACATACCACTCAAACTTTTGCTCAGAGATTTACCTAACCCGAGAGGGTATTGTCTCGGTATAAAAAAGGGTGGAGAGCCGTGCACTAGAAAGGCGAGTCACGAAGGATTTTGCCTTTCACACGCCGGATCATCGAAACTTCATGAACCCGTAAATATGAACACGGTAGTTAGACACAATCACACATTCCCTCCTATGTTTAAAGCAGGATGTCCCGCATGTGAAAATTCGAATACTAACCAATTTAGAGATTTGAGATGTATTATGTAATATGAGGAAATCGGATATCCTATTAAATTCAATAGACGCATTTTATGGTGCATCTGAAAATGGTGAGATGCTCACACAGATACTTTCAAAATCTGGTGGCATTTCACTTAGAAATTTGGAATGGTTTATCACGAACTATTCTAAAAAGACAAATTTGATGTATAAGACAAACGACGGTAAGATTTTCAGTGTTCACTGTGCTTACAAATCGACATTAGATGGATATAGCAAGAAACTATTTGACCCATTTTGCAGGTCGGATAAGATATCATACAAGATTCCCGGAACACACGATGAAATTCATACGACTGTTGCACAGCTCAATTTCATCAAGTGGTGTATAAAAAATGGAATCATAAAATATATAAAAGAGCACAAATGTGATTTATTTGGGAAATGATGCGATCATAATCGCACCCTCTTCGGGTACTGCTACGAATTCCCCGGTGCCATATTCTTCTACGATAGGTGAATATGATATTGGTTCTTCGCGCGTGGTTAAATATCCATTTTCAAATGTAAATGTTTGATAAGATGTATAATATATATGACATGTAAATGTTTCCGTTGTTCCGTGATAAGGATTTAATTTAAAATCTATGGTGGTTCGATTGTTTTTTATGTTTGTAAAATCGAGACTCCCAGATGGATCGACGTTTCTTGGATGCATAGAGAAGCTATATGTGTATATATTCCTTGGGGTGCTGTGAAATTTGTGATTTAAAGTAGTCAAGTATCTGTAATAATGAGAATCTGCGGTATTTATGAGTGGTAAATCTTCACCATTTATCACCAATTTAGCCGATATAGCCACGTCATCTGAAATCGAATCGATCGCTCGTCTATATGAATAAAATGGGGTGAAATTAAATCGGTTATGATAGTAATCATATAATTGATCACTTGAATAGATGTTACTCGCTATATTTTCATCTTCAAAAATCTTATTTCTAAAGAAAAAGTGAAGCGTCTTGACTCTATTTTGTGGCGTGAGTTCAATTTTTAGCTTATCATTTCCGGGTTCCGTGTCTACTTTTGGATGTGTCTTGAATACATCGGTAAACATTTCATATTTACTGGAAGTATAAAATAATCTTTCTTCCGGTGTGACTGTGATCTCTTCTGTCACTACGTCGAAACTATCTAACGATAGAGTGACTGGGTCATCTGTAAAAAATGTTTGTGGTCTAAATTCTATATCGAATTCCAATTTTTGTTTATTTATAGCACACAAAGGAAAATACGGTCTATTATGCACGTTTGTTTCGTAGTCAGACGACTCGTAACTTCTAGAAAAGAAGAATGGTATTGGTACGTATACGAAGGTATCACTCGTTTTTATTAGATTGAATGTTGGTGATAAGACGGTTTCTCTATTTATGAAACGTCCATCTGTGTAAGTTCTACTCACGTGTTCAGAATGATCTAAATACATTTCATCATAAATAAACCCTATATCATCTTTATATATTTCTAGAATAGTTTCATCCACACGCATAATTATGCTTTTAAATAGGTGTTTACCAACTTTATCCGCATAATTATAATTCCCATTGGATAAACCGGGTAGTTTTACTCGTATGTACATATTTGACAATAGATCTCCCATGTTTCTGGGATTAAATGTAACTTTCACAGTTTGACCAAATGGCCACCCGCTTGATGCAGAACTAGGTTTATTAACATTAAAACTTCTATGGAATTTTCTAAAATCCGAGTGTCTTTTCTGTTTGTAATTAAAGAGTGAGTCTGCACCCAACAGATACGTATCTTGTTCGCCTATAGCAGATAGGCAGAGTGCTGCACCGGTATTTGGTCCGGACCTATCGCACATACTACTTATTGTTTATATATTTTTAAATCGGATTTCCACATGGTGAGATGACTCGTTGCATTCAGTGTTTCGAGTTCCTTCTTGATTGTGTTTGTATCATCATTAAGACTCTGAACCGCTTCTTTTGTGTACTGGTATGTCTTAATATTCAACAAATAATCATACGATCCATCAATTTTATCATAAGATTTTGAAATTTCACTTTCAAGTTCACTCTTTTTTCTCTTGAATACGACGATGCGCTCGTTGACGACCGCGTCTACAAAACGGGACATATTTTCAAGTTTCTTCGTTTTTTCTTTGAGAACGTGAAGAAGGTGTTCTTTGCGTTTTTTATACGTTTGAATTCTGATTTCAACGAAATCACTCAGAATCTCTTCTGGACTTTCATATTTTCTGATACCCTTTGTGGGGTGAAATAAGTGCATATTACTCACATGGAACGACTTCTGGAGCTTGAAATCTTTTATGATATTTTTACCCGTGTATCCATGTATAGCGAAATCCACATCTTCTGTTGTACTGTTATTGATGAACCCTGAAATGACCTTCTTTTCCATGAGTGTGTCGAGATACTCTTTGTAGTCTTGCGTCCATCGACCGGGTGGGAGTTCTGTAATTTTGATACCTGTACCATGATTATTAGTTGTCCAAACACCTTCTGTGATCCAAAGACCTTCCTCATTCTTGAAAATGCGTCCTTTGAACTTATCAAACCATGGTTTCATTTCCACGAGTGACTGACCAGAAATAGAACGCTCTATATTCTCACATATATCTTTTGGATTGAACGGCGGAACATAGCAACTGAAACCGGTTCCAATACCTTCGGTTCCATTAATGAGAACGGTTGGTAAGACCGGAACATAATACTCTGGTTCAATGGGTCTACCATCGTCGTCGAGATATTTGAGGACAGCGTCATCTCGGGCATCGAAGAGTTTTCTCGCGTCTTTGGTGAGCTTCGTGAAAATGTACCTCGTTTGACTCGCATCCTTACCACCCATGAGTCTGGTACCGAACTGACCACACGGTTCGAGGAGATTGATATTGTTTGAACCTGTAAAATTATGTGCTAATTTTACGATCGTGTCTGCGAGAGACACTTCTCCGTGATGGTACGCCGATGTTTCTGCAACATATGCAGCCAACTGCGCAACCTTCATTTCATTCGTCAAATTCTTCTTGAAGCATGAATACATGACTTTTCTTTGTGAAGGTTTGAGTCCATCACACATGTGTGCGATCGACCGTTTCAAATCTGCGAGGCTGAAATTTACGAGATCTTTATGAATGAATTCAGTGATATCGATTCTCTCTACATTTCCATATGCAATCTCGAGCTCCGAGCTTTCTTTTTCGGTACTTTCGAGTAGCCACGTTTTTCGAGAATCAGCCTTCGTTTTGTCGAAAGCGAGCACGACAGATTCATCTGTTTTCTCGTCGGTGTCAAATTTAACTGTGAGTTTTTCGATGTTTTTGAAATATTCTCTTGCCTCGGCAGACGTAGACGTGCCGAGTCCCTTGTAGTATTTAATCTTCCACCCAGGTTTTCCATTTCCATACCACATTCTGAACATGGAATCTGTGTAGAACGACATAGTTTGCGATCCCTTCGACGCCTTGATGATGGGTGTCACCATACTCACTACAAAATTTAGGTCAAGTAAACTTGGCCAAAAATAATGAATCATATTGAGTACGAGACCTTTGATATGACTTCCATCTGTATCTGCATCAGTCATGATCATGAGACGGCCATAACGAAGTTCATCGAGAGAGGTGTACACTTTACCTTGTTGAAGTCCAAGTATCTTCTTTAGTTCGCTGAACTCTTTGTTCTCCGTGAGCTGTTTGACCGACGCATCTCTCACGTTTTTACATTTCCCGCGAAGTGGAAATACCCCGTAATAGTCTCTACCAACCACGGATAGACCCGCGACTGCGAGTGACTTCGCAGAATCACCCTCTGTGATGATGAGTGTACACTTCCCAGATTGGGTTGTACCAGCTTTATTTGCATCGTCCAATTTTGGTATACCCGTGATTTTAGATTTACGAACACCATCCGATTTTTGAAGTTCTTTCATTTCCTTGAATTTCGAGAGCGCCATGAGTTCATTTTGGATGTTCGTTTTGAGAATGTCCTTGATGAGTTTCTTTGTGGGCTCAAATTTGCTACCAAATTCTTGTGGTTTGAGTGTACACTCGGACTTGACCTGACTACTGAACGTTGGATTGACGAGCGTCGCTTTTACGAAGACCATGAATGCATTCTTTACTTGTTGGGGTTTGAGTTTAATCTTTTTCGCCATTTCGTCGATGATATTTGACGCGAGTATACCCGCCACGTGATCCACGTGACTCCCACCCTTGGTCGTGCATATACCATTCACAAAAGACACTTGTTCAAATCCATCTTCCGATGGAACTACACACACAGACCATCGATCCGACGTAAACATACAAATTTCATCCGAATTCGTGTGCATCTTCGCGTATTCGTTAAATGCTGTCTTTGGAAGAGCTTCACCTTGAAATTTCACTTTACACCCCGGTGCGGTACAGATGTTCGCATCATACACGCGTTTCTCAAAAATTTTGAAGATGTAATCATCCATCGCCTTCATACCGAACCTCGACCAATCCGGTGTAAATGTGACGCACACACTCGAGGTCGCCCCCGAGTAGCTACGCATCTTCGGCTTTCCACATGTCTTCATGTTATCTGTCCATTCTTGAGTGTACGTCGTCTTGTTTTCTGAATCCTTGATTTTGATGGAGAATTTGCTCGAATACACATTCGTGAGCTTTGCGCCGTACCCATTTCTACCACCTACAACCCGCTGCTGTGAATCGTCGTAGTTGGTACTCGTGAGAAGATGCCCGAACGTGAGCTCTGGATTCCAAATCTGCTCCTTTTCGTGTTCTTTGACAGCGATGCCCCCGAGAGGCCCGTTGTTCTCGACACTGATTTCACCTTTCTCTCGGTCGATGTTTACGGAGATGGACGTTACCTGTTTAGGATAGATCGAATTACGATCGATGGCGTTGACGAGAATTTCGTCAAAAATCTTGAGAAGTGCCGGTGCGTATACGACAGTTTTCTTTTCGAAGCCGTCGCCTTCCTTGACCCAATACTGTTCACCGACGCGGGCAACTGGACCAACATAAGAATCTGGTCTCTTTAATATGTGTTCCACGTGGGTGAGCTTTTGGATGCTTTCACTCATTTTACTTGATTTTTAATAAACGCGCCTCTCACTTAAGCTGTTTTCTTAAAAACAAAGGTAGGGGTCTTTGAATCATCAAATTTAATTACTGTTATGACCCTAATTGAGAAGAACTAACTTAAGGGTTTAGTATTTATTCTAATAAATATGGTCAGACCATACGAAAACGGTCGAGGCTGTCCTAAGTGCCGGTTCGCACCGAATGGATGCCCATCCGGGTGCCGTGTAAAACCCTACTATACGCGAAAAGGTGAAGGACTCACACCCGAGCGCAAGGCTATTCTGCGTGAAGAAGCGATGAATAGACTTAGACTTAAAAAGTATAACTCAAACTCGACGAAACAATCCAAGACAGTGGTGGTATCAAAATCAAGCCTCACCTTAACACTGGGCGAGACATGGGAGCACAACGATACTGATATTCGACTTGTATCTATTAAACTAAGAGAAGACGGAAGTCATGTGTTATCAGTTTGTATTACAGAAGGGGACAAGAAACCCAGGTTTAGACAGTTGTGCAATTCTGATGTTAATTCTACGCGCCATACTGGTCAGTATGGGTTGAAGTGGCATGCACAGGTGTCGTCATGCAGTTGTTTGCACTGCTATTCTCATTATATGGGTCGACAGTGGTCGAACGATATTAGGGCAAATATAAGTAATGCAATTAGACATGGTAAAAATTACGATAAATATGAGCCACTCATTGGTATAAGCAGAGATGAACTTATCACACGTCTTATGGAAAAAATGCGCATTAGATATGGCGTCACATATTCTTTCGTCACCTGGGACGATGTTGTTTCTGGACGCTACCCCTTTGAGATAGACGAGATCGTACCGAGACAGGTCTTGTATGTAGAGGAAAATATAAATGATGTAGATCAATGGACTCGCATATTCAATCACAAAAATATCCAACTACTCACAAAAGATGAAAATGTGAAGAAGGGTGCACGTATCGAAAATGTTATAATAGATTTACCTATTTTCAACTCTATTTTCCCATTAGAGGGAGCTCGTCGCGTGATAATCAAGTCAAGATTGGAGTGGATAACAAGACGCGTGAATCGCGGGTTTGAACTACTTTCCTCGGAAAAGGAATTTTTAGAAATCCATGATAGATCCGCATTTTTTTAGTTCCTAAGTAGTTCACCAGACCTGATTAATTTGTAATCAAAAATGAATACTCTCGCAGAAACTATCCAAAATGCATTCCACTTTTTTATTTTACAATCTATCGTGGGAGGCGTCCATGATCTGATTGTTGATAGACATCGTGTCATCTAGTACCTAAGTCACCTATTCTTACCCTTATAATTATAACATTTGAACATGTCTTACGAACAGTGCCTCGCCGACGCCATGCGCATGTATCGAGTGGATTCCCCCACCGATAGATGCACGAAACTCGCAAACGCTACCTGGAAGATGAAACAGAAATACATTCAACTCAGAACTGAAAAACAGAATAGAACCATTCAACTCATTAGCAAGGCTCCAGAAGTTGTATCTGAGAAGCGAAGAGCTGTACACACATGTCAAGCCGTGACATTGAGTGGTAAGTCGTGTGGGTTCAAGGCGGTGTGTGGTGGGTTTTGTAGAAAACATCAACCGAAGATAAAATATTAGTGTACTATAAATGTTAGACCAAGAGACACTTCGTCCAGTTGTAATAGCCATGGCTCTCTATGTCGCTTTAGCCAAAATTGTTCCAGACACCGTGAAGAAACCAACCAACATTGGTTTTGTAGATGATATCGTTTCCATGTTGATCGCTCAAAAGGGTGCCATCGCCTCGGGTGCTATTCTCACCGGTCTCATTGTTTTACTTACCAATTACATTATCGATGAATTGTTGTGAAACATTTTCTTTACCCACCATCCACTTCGTATGTGAGTGGTCCATGTGCCTCAATCGTTTTTCATATGCATCCGTCATGAATTCCAAGAGTTGTTCTTTGTTTGGTTTGCCCCACTGCATTCCTTTCTTAAACAAGAAATCGTCATTCTGCAACTCTTGAAGTTCACACGAAACCGTGTACGGTGTTTTAACATATTCGGGTGCACCACCGTAGTCTGTGATGATCACGGGTTTATCACGCATGGCCGCTTCAACTGCACCCATACCAACTCCTTCTGAACTTGAAAAACTCACGTAACAATCAGACATTCTATGTATTTTGTCCATTTCGTCGTCCGATACGAGCCCGTTTATTACTTCAACGTTTGGTAGATTTATGGTTATCGGTTGATTGCACGTGGCTTTTACCAGAAGCTTTGTATCTGGTTTATTCAGACGAACGAATGACTCTAAAATAGCTCTGAAATTCTTTCGTTGGTCCATCACGTTGCCTATGTGATAGAATGTATACGTATCCTTGTGTGGTATGTGCGCCCGTATTACATAGAATTCGGTGTCCGGAAACTGACGCGAAAATACATTTTTACAGAATTCACTCGGTACGGCGATTCTATCAAATAATTTAAATAGTTTTCCATAGTCTTCGTGTACAGTTTCAGTTTCACAGACCGTCATGCAATGTAAATGCTTAATTTTCTTTTTGAGTTCGACTATTTTATCGAACCAGTATTCGACGGGTAGAGCGAATATGAAAGCGCGTTCACATTCCGGTATGTGTTCGGATACCTGAATGTATTTCCATTCGGGGAAAAGTTCAGTGTATTTCTTTGCGTGTTGTCCTATTCCACTCAGAAGGGTAGGACCTATGACCAGCATTACATTTAAAGATAATATTTCCTTTATGTATATTATAATGGAAGCTCTCAGGCAAGAAATCAGAGATGAAATGCAAACCCTTCGAATCAACAAGAAACACGTGTATGGTTTGTTGATGCGTTTGGTGGATGAACTTGACAGCACCCCGGCGCCAGCACCAGCACCAGCGCCAGTGCCAGCGCCAGTGCCAGCGCCAGTAGTAGAACAAGTCGAAGAAGCCAAGGCTCCCGCGCCAGCGCCAGTTGAAGAAGCCCCTAAGCCCGTGAAGAAGGTCGTTCGCCGAGTTAAAAAGAAGGTTGATGGGGCATCGGATGCTGTTTTGAAGTAATGTAATACACACCTCCTAAAATAAGAAGTATCATTAATATGAGATAGCTAAATGGGTATTTTTTTGTTTCTCTTCTAGCTTTCTCCAATTGTTCCGCGTCGGGTAGTTTTTTTACGTTATGGTTGAGGCTGTCTATCTTTTCCATGAGACGATCTAATGCCTGTAATATTTGTACCTCTCTATTGCGTGGTTTTTCTTTTACATCGATGGTTGTTATTTCTATTATCATGTAAAACGAAACACTCGGTTTGAGTAATTCGTAATCTCCATCTCCTTGGGATTCATACAATTTAAAGTGTGTTTTTTGTATTGACAACGGATTAAAAAACCCTGTCTGTCTTTGATGCGATCTCCACTGTTTATCTCTCAATATAAACGAGTTACTACCGGAGAAACTCCTCTCGAGTGGTATTCGCGCGAGTATTTCCCCGTGTCGTTCGTCGAGTATCTGTGCACGCTTTGGTATGTCTTCGCACACGACATCTATATATTTGGACACGTCTGTATTTCCAGTTGAATCACTTTCGCCTATTTGGGTCACGTAAAAGTCTACTATCTTAAACCCTATAACTTTTGACATATCTTCCATGTGTACATTTGAATCGAGTGAGAAATCTATCGTAAATGTATTATTAGAACCATCTACGAATTCTGAATCTACTGTGATGTACTGGACTTTCTTCGCTACTTCATCAAGATTCATCTTGTATTTAATATAGATAAAAAAAGACGCCTATGAACACATAATGTGGTGGCTTTACCCGAGAGCCGTTTGCTACGCTTTCGCTACGACTTGTGTGTATAGATTCACGAAGGGTGTGTTTGTATTTATTGCACACGTACCCGAGTATATTGAATACTCGATTGACGATTTCAGGTGGTCTAAGTTTATTGAGCACCCCAAACGCTTTTTGAGGACTATTCAGAGTGAAAAAAAGAAGCTTGAAGAAGAACATCTCAGTAAAAAGAAGGAAGAATGAGTCTGTATGACAGATTGTTTAATATTTTTGTTCCTAAGACGATCAAATATGATATCAAAACTCAGTGCGTTAAGGAGGGGTACGAAATAGTCACCGCTACAAACGAAGTCGGCGAGGAAATCATTCTCGAATTTCCAAAGGTTCATAAAGGAATAGTGAGTGTATAATGCAAAATGGTTGCACGAGCCGCGATTTCCGTCTCGCATTTTGTCAAGCCACGCGGTCTCTCTGTACAGACGTCCAAATTGAAATCTGGAAAAAGGTCATCCAATGCGAGTCGAAATGTCCGGGTGCACCAAGGAAACGAAGAATACTCTGTATACGAAACGAGTGTGAGAGACCTCGGATTAATATTGAGGACGCTTCGAGTGAACCAGATATATGGTGATGGAGACTCTTCTGTGTATGATCCAGCGATCGATCTCGTAAAAATGCGTATACGTGAAATTAAGGTACAAAATTTAACCCAGCAAGTAGATGATTACATGGCGTGTTGTTCTGATATTGAACGTTACAAAGAAATCGAAAACAGAAATATTGAAAAAGAGCGGTTTTATAGTAGATTCTCATCTTGGAAACCTACCGTAAGACATGCGGAATTTACACACGACGATAAGATCATGGAAGCGCAAGTGAGACTACACGAAATCACCGAGAGGTGTCGTGATTTTGAAGAGCGTGAAAAGGCGTTTAAATTGAAAACATTTGGAAGACTTGCGTCTAGAATTGACTTTTAATAATGCACTTAAACAAATCAACCGTAGATGATATATAGAACATGAATCTCAATACCGAGCTCGTGAAACACTGTGCGTCTCTTTGTCGTCTTCCGTATTTGGATGGACTCATGACGAGAATGACTAGCGAAGACACTGAGGTGTGGGCACTCCGAGCCGAAAACTTCCCCGAAAAACTCGTTCCTCGTAATTCTAGAAATTACATGTGTTACATGGGTGTTTCTACCAAAAAATTAAATGCATCGTATGGTAAGGTACACTTTCTCACTTTTGGTCACGAAAACTTCATCGACGATTCGAGTGTTTCGAGTGAAGGTATTCTAGAACACATGTATGACATCTACTGTGAACAAATGAAGGATCAAGAAGATGTGGACGAATTGTATTTGTATCCGTGTCAAATTGATGATGATTCTTTAGTGTATTGGAGTGATATCGCCAGAGACACATGGAATATCCGCGATAAGCGTGAACTAAATGAGTTTATTCGTCAAAATGAATTGATGGGTTGGGTCGACTGGTCTGCACTCGAAGAAGATTTACCGGATATTTACCACCCAAGTGAATACGAGTACATCACAGATTCAGAATCCGAGTCTGACTCAGAATCGTGTACCGAGGAAGGTGAAATCAAGAATTGCGAATCATCCGATGAAGACGAAACTCCACGAAAACGCAGAAAGTTCGTATTCGACGAAACCGACGACGAGGCCTAAATGTCAGTATCCTGGGTGTTGGCATAAATCATCTAGATATGGCTGCTGTAAGGCACATGTAGATGAAGGATTAGCTGCGGAAGCTCTATTGGAACTTAAGAACACCCAAAAAACTGAAACCG